>JGI24159J19872_10002090_pt1 | contig 23250 bp, 15 predicted proteins | sample Ectturendosymbi4_FD_19872 | JGI IMG/M metagenome (IMG submission 19872) | reverse complement strand
TGGCGTTTACACTTCCATGTAACAAAATAAATAAATTACCTTCCACACTGTGCAATACTGTCTAAATACTGTCTTAATTTAGTAAATTAACTCATTTAGCAATCGGAAACTGTTAGAGTTAATGATTTGCAAACTGTTAGAGTTCATGAAGGGCTCGATTTCCTTTGCACAGCATTAAACTTGGACAAGAAGGTGAAGATTGCTGATTTGGCTTTAATGAAGTTAACACCATTCCCACCATTCCCCTGCAATTGCAAATTAACTTCATTGAACTTCGTGAAGATATCTGTGGCTGTGACAGCCAAGATACTGTATCTATGACACCCTTTGACAGTCACCGTCTGTGTGCAGCAACAGGCGTACAAACTCTCTTCATCATTATCCGAGTGCACCACGTTGCCTAAACATAGCAGAACACTTTTAAACCCTTTGGTGTCCTTTGATAAATCAATCCATTAATACTCTGCCACATTTTTAGCAAATTTTGAGTTCGGAGCAGTGCAGGATTGAATTTAATCTGCATATTTGAAAAGTTTTTGAACTTAGCCGTGACACTTGCAGTCATCCACTGGCTCTACCATCTCTCTCTCCCTGGATTTCCTTGGCGCTGCTCAAGCTAAAGTGCGTTCGGAAACACACTTCTCTTTTCCAGAATCTTTTCGATTCCCTTTAGGTAACTTATTCTTGTTGGCACCTAACAATATCTGTAAAAAAATATAAATTGCTTTTCTACTTTCGAATTGAACTCGTACAAGGTTAGTATCATATTTGTGATGATTAAACCACTCCATTCAAAATTAGCTCACACTTTTGGTTACAGGCTGAGTCTAAGTGCTAGCGTGCATTCTCAAACCTGACCGGTGATAACAACGCCCGTTTCGTTACAGTGACTAAGTATCAGTTTACCCGTGCCAAGAGGTACAGCTGACGAAAATTCCAATCATAATCAACTAATTGTAGAGGAGAAAAATTTTACTGTGCAGCTAACTTTAGTGATGGAAACTGCAGTTCATCAATTTATCTCCTAGCATTTCACCTCTGTTTCCAAAACGCTAATTTTTTGATTACAATTTACATGCATACATGTTTGTTGATCATATTGTTTTTTGACATTTGGTCACTTTAAGTTAGTAAGACAACAGAAATGTAATTATTAACTGGGTCTCCTATCGCCCCCCAACCGTCCATTTCTGCTTCACCGCCCCCCTCGGGCGGTATCGCCCACTTTGGGAACCACTGGTCTAAATAAAATTGCTTCTACCAGAACCTTTTCTTAACTGGCACCTTTGCAAAAACTGGTCTTGGTCACGAAAGACCAAGCACCTCTGTGTGCGCAACAAAGCCACTACTGTTAGACATTGTTAACTAAAACATTATTTGACAAAGTAAACTTTTGCAAACACTACCCAGCTCAGCATCGTACATCTGAAAGCAATTAGTCACGGTAATTTTTGAAGACGTATATTTAAAAAAGTCCCAAATGATTGCTATTCATTATATGTGCAGCTCAAGCGTTGCAGGATTTTTCCGTGCCAACGAACAAGCTGTCTTTATGTACGTCATAGATCAACTTCTTTGGGCACAGAACCCCATTTGTGAATCTGCTTTTACTCGGACCGCAATCTTATGTCGCATCAATTTTCCGCCCAACCAGCGCGGAACGATAATACGAAACGAAAAATAAATTACATTGGAAAATGTTTTATTGTGCAAAATTGACATCAACGCGACCGATAGGGGGTTGCTTCTTACTGCACAATTTCTCATTTGGAGCTACACGTAAGTCAAGAGTCCACGGTCAGTCTAAACCTGCATTGTCTTCATTATTGTAAGAGCTGAAAACACTGCCTCACATATGTAGGTAGTGGCAAATGGCAATGCAGTTTTAGTTGCCTTTTGTGAGAGTATTGTATAATCGTTTTCAACACTTAACCAGAAAGATGACCGAGCTGATTGATTGAAACTACTCATTAAACTTCGATCAGATTAGCCTAACAACCAACTGTTAAATTCGCCAATCGTCGCTTTACTAACTTCTGCAAGCGGCTCTTGTGGAACTATCGCCACTTTACAAAAATTTCGCTAAAACTCGATTGGATAACATTATGCACAACGTAAACAGTTTTCTTGATAAAAGAATGAAGAGAATGGAAAATTTGGGTTTATCTTAGCAAAGAGTGAGCATTCCGGACTGGCGACAAGTCACATGATAAATTGTTACGTCATAGACGCCGACTGAGAGAATATCTATAAAAACTTTTTGACTGCAGTTTGAAGATGGCGCAGCAACCATGCTTTACGATTGAAAATCTTGCGAAATCATTTCAATTACGAATCATTGCAGTAATTATTCGTGACAGTGTATAATACAGTACAATGTATATGTTCAACTTTTCGTATTTATGTTCAACTTTTCATATTTTTTGTCATATCTTCACGGAGTGGTCCGACGACCCCAGTTTGGGAAACCTTTGTTATATATGATTCCAATAACGGCAGAGTGTGACTGACATTGCTTGATTCCACAAAAACAAAACAAGAAGATAACATAAAATCTATTTCTATCACCACTTCAGGGGCAATTTAAGCGAGCAAATTTTCTGGCCACATACTGTACATCGAAAGTGCAGCAACAAGTTGTTTGCAAATTATCACACTGGATGCATTCCTAATTATCATTTAGAACCCGTGTGGTACATTTTACGGCATCCTGCTGATAAGTGGAGCTTAGTAGGGGAGTTTCTTATGATGCGATTTCGTCTCCTCCGTATGTTGCACAACAGTGCAGGGATGACACACACTATCGTGAAGCGTCCAATGTTTTCCTTGTTCTCAGCTTGCTTAATTCTGTGACACCATGGCAGTGCTGCACCAAGCTGCACTACCCCGTAACTGTTGACGCACTTCCTCTTTAGCTATCATGAATAATATTTCCAAAATATATGAAAACAGCAAATCGCAAATGTTGTACGTGGCAACCTTAAACAATTTCTTCTGGTGGATTGACCTTGCCTGCAAGACATTTTGCTTCCATAAACCAACTGTATTGCGCGTGTTAAATCTTATACTCATAGCAACAGACTAACTTACTGCTATAAACTGCTCCCTTTACACTATATAGCTTCGCCCTAGGTGGATCTGCAGCCTAAACTACCCCTGGTCCTTCGCAGCCTCCCACTCCCTCATGCATTTTATAAATCGGTCTACTTCGAAGTCATCAAGAGCATGCATTTCTACTACCGCCAGCCACAGATCGTTCTTCATGTTCTTACATGTATTTGTGTGTTCGTTGTTACTGCCAAGCATGCTTAAGTCTTCTGCGTTGCGTGTGGAAGTGAAGACGTCATACAATACAATTCATTACTTAAAAAAAGGCGGTAGGTACTACTTGACAATAGCAGCAGCCTCTTTACATTTGCAAATCAGCTTCTACACGTCGGGGAATAGATACCCGAAAATTTCTTACTGATAATAATCCTTCGTATCAGCAGATCAAAAGCAAAACAAGCCACCATTCTTCGGAAAGAACACGGCAACTTCGAACGAAAGCACGAAAGCGGCGTCCAAGAAGCCAAGCAGCGTGGTGACGTCATCTGTTGCAACAACACGACACCAGGCGCAGAATAAAACTTCGGAGCCGAGGAGCCCCAAAAACTACCCAGTGCATGGCGAAGGCTTGCTAAAAATGCACAAGTCTGACAAAAAGCAAGCTTTGTGCAATTCTGCCAATCCAGACCCGCGCGCCGACGACAAGAAATTAGCAGGTTGGTGGAATGGAGGCTCACGTTTAGCGCTGGTTGTACATCTAACAAATATGAATAGGAGTTCCCGTTGAACTGCGTAAAGTCGATTGAGGGATCGCTATCGGTTGTTGGACACGAGATGCACCTCGCTAATCACGAGTTACGACAAGCACATGCACTGGAGAGGACACGTCAAAAACACATAGAAGTCCCATTTTAATACTTCAAATCCAGTCATCAGCTAACAGATTACAGTATGGCAGAATGTATGGAAACTAACCAAAAGATATCGTTAATGGTGGCGAAGTGACCAAAAGACACACACCAACAATAGCTTCAGGAGTGTATAAAGTGCAAAGATCTAATTGTGCAGCATTTTCAAGGTTGACTGGTTTTGACTAATTGCTGATGGTGATCTAAATTGAGCCTAGCATTTTACGCAAACCCTTTACAGTTATTCAAGTAATGTCTACCTTGACAAGGGCAAACACTTTTTTCCTAAAGCTTCTCAGTCGTAAAGAGATAAAATAATAAGTCGGGATAAAGCTTCGTACGCATCTTCTGATCTGGTTACAGTTGCATGTGCAGAATGAATCCGCGGCGACGAAAGGTTCAAACAGACGTAGAGTTACAATTTTCAACAGCAACTTTAAGCCAACTCGTGATTCACAACTGCTTGATCCCCAAAGACAGGATGCTCTGGCTTGGCTTATAATCGAATGAGCCAGCCACACACAGAGACAAGGCATCAAACGAAGTCGCTTCCAGTCAGAGTGTTTGTAGCAACCACTGAAATAAGCTTTGCCTTACATTTCTTCAGTTAGACAGTGATTCTTGCTTTGTGAGCAAAAATTCCCTTATTTCGTGTCTAAACTGCTGCAAACACACGGGCTACAGCCGTTAAATTGGTCACTTTTTCTTGTAGGACCATCCTGCATTCCATCATGCGAATGTACAGTTCTAGTTGTTTTTTTGCTGCTACTTAAATTTTCATCAGGTGTAACACATAGTTCTATTTTTTGTCATAGCTAAGACTGGATAATTTGTCTATCTACCTTCGCCCGCCAATACCTTCAGACAGAAACATCGAACACTATACACAGTGAAGATACCCGGACAAACGAACCCTAAGTGGCTTATGCGTTGATTATCCTATTTAAAAAAATGTTCCCAAACTAACTTCTTACCGTGAAATTCACTAATCGTGCATTGTATTGCCATCGTGTTCGTAATTACTGTATATTCAGTCTTACTTACAACGATGCTACAAATCTATAATATACCGCATGTGCAATCTTATAGAGCAACATGTACAGTAACTACAGAAAAACCACTTCGTGCTTTCATGAGCAGGTCCTCAAAGAAGAATGTAAAAAAACAACACGTCATCGCAAAAGCATGATGTCGAAGACCAATTTTAATGTTTCTTCTGAATTTGTTTTACAGGTAGTTATTCCAGTGGGTGCCACGACGAAACAAAACAAATGGATGACAAAGCACAAACGCTAGCGCTTCTGATTGACTTAAAAAAGCAATTGAAAGAACCAACAGGTAACGTCGGAACAGTGAGAAAACTGCAAAAAAGTGCAAAGCGCGGACGAACAGCACCACACAATAATGGCGCTGCTTTAAGTACCAAACTGAAGTTGCTTCTTCAAAACAGCGCTAAGCCACAGGAGCGAACACCAGTGGACGAGACTGAACACAGGAGTTCAGCAGCAACAAGGCACTCGACACGACTAAAAATGAGAAGTGAAAGCAGTCAGCACAGGCCGTTGTGAGTATCAAAAATTTAAACCCTTGATAGAACAGAAATTCCGCCTTTCAGTAAGTTTAATTTCGAAAACTGCGAATATCACTGTTACGTAACAAATCCTTCCTGTTCAGAACTCGCCCTCGGACGTACGGCGAAGGAACTCTTCCCAAGATAAACAACTTGGTGACGTCACTGTGGCAAAAAAGCATGATGGACGAAGAAAAAAAAGTGAAGCACAGGCTAACGCTTAAAGGCATTGCAAAGCGAGAGTCACATCCATCTGGAGTTATGGCTATCGCAAAAAAACACATTGCAAACAAGACCGCCGAGGCTGCAAGNACAGGAGGAAAAATCTCGATAGCCCCCGATGCGCAGGTGGCTGTCGACGAGCGGCAAGAAAACGCCGGCGACCAGAGCAAGTATCACTTTGCCGGTGAGCAGCCGATGGTGAAGCAGCTCAAAGTGGGACGAGAAACGACCGCTGAGGGGCGCCACCACAACAGAACTCAAATGTATTCTGGAAAAGTTTCTAAAAAGCAAACCGCAGCAAGGAGACTGCATACAACGCCTTACATCACATCAGGCAAAACATCAAGGTATAAAGCTTACGCTATAACATTCAAATAGCACACTTCAGCTAAAAGAAGTATACGATGCTACGATTCGTAACTAAACATTGCATTTTTGCGGAACCTTTCGCTGCAATTGCAGCAACTGAACATAGACTTTTCTCTTATTGTAGGTTTATTTAATTGTGCGTTATATAAGATTTTTCCACGTGTAAGGGAACCTTTTTTCGCTGGGCTTTTCATACGTAATGCACTAATTAATCACTGGAGATTTGTGATCATGATTTCAGGGCTGTAACAACGCGCCCGGTACAACTGTTTTCAGATTTGGCCAACGTCTAAAAATACTACGGCATTAATGAACTTGCGTGAAAAAGTCTAACGAAAAGTGACTCAAATTTCACAAACTTAAGCCAGATCTTTTTTTCTGAAAAAAAAGTATTGTACCAAGCCGCGACTAGCCTGCTGTGGCTCATGAGATTCAAATGACTTGCTCCAACATGAAAGAAAATTAACTAAGTATGGTTTACCGTTACTTCCAGACCAGAAATTTAAATCTGAAATTGTGTACCAGAAATAATCAAGGGACCGGCCAGCATGCGAGCTTGCAGCTGATTAACTCCGTGACAAACCATCAACAGATGGAAGAGTCTTCGAATGAATTAGAACAAGGCGGGAAGCATCTGCCCCGGAATAAAAAGATACCGGGTAATTAGCAACTAGTCGGTGTTCACACACTGCCAAACAGCGGTGGACACTTAAGAGAAAACACTTAACGTTCGACCACCTTCAAGATCCTCGTACTCAATCTTAACAATCAACATGTATTTGATCTTGGTTGACCCGATTTTAGTGTTGCAAACCTTAGCGCAGTGTTTTTCAACCGGGGTTCCGCCGAAACAGACAGAAATTGCCTGGGACGAAATTCGCAACCACAGTTCTTCTTAGCGGTTATAGAATACCCCTGCTTGACAGTAACCTTGCCACTATGAATCGCATTGAAAATTCTGTTTATCAATTGCTTTGACTTATTGCTCCCTTTGTGTGACGGAACCCTATGCCATAGGGTTCCATGAGCAACGCAAACATTTGCGGAAGGTTCCGCTGAAGCAAAAAGGTTGAAAAATACTGCCCTAGTGCAAAACAGTTGCATTGCGATTAATTGTAGAATGGAGATTGACTGACAAAGTGCTTTTTAACTGCCGTCGCTGTACCAGTTTCATTTCAGGTGTATATGACATCTCTCAAAAGTAGCTTAGCCAGTGCAGAGTTGCTTTGGTTGAATAAGCTAAATGCAATGTGGAAGTGGCAAGTTTAACGAATTTCTGTCTCGCTTTTGCGACATGTGTCAAAACAGCACATGTTAGTGAAATGAAATCCCTCCATGTGCTTGAATCGTGTGCGCATAGCGTCAAGGCCTCTGAGAAATATTATCTCGGAGGCCTTGATCACATCAGGGTCGATAGATCGCTAACAATGCCACGATACGGTCAACTGAACGCAGTTGTTTCCGTGCAGCTGGCAAGCACAAGGTACTACGGATCGCAGTGGTAGAGCCACCGCTCACAGCAGGAGAAAGACACGAGCGGCAACAACAAAGGGGAAGAGGGAAAAGGAGACTGACGTTCAATCCCACTCACGCCGCTGTGGCTAATTTCACAGCCGCAATGCTCAACAGGTACGTTTTTAATAACTACGCGGGTGTTTTCGACTGCGTAGTACTTGTTCAGTGGTTGAGCGTCAATGGATTCGAAGCCTTACACTTCAGCTGACAATCGGTTCAGAGGAAGCACAATTGTCGTCCAGGGGGGACAACAGACGAAATTCCACAGGGCCGAAAACCTTTCACCAATAAAGGCAACGCCACGTAAGGGATTTTTCAGCAAAGCTGGCGACAGCTTTCGTCATGGAACGTGGTGAAAAAAAAATCCATTCAGTTCAGCAAAAAATGAGAAGCTGAATGTTGACAATAGTTGTTCGTTCGCGAGCTACGTGATTTTTTCACGTGAAAAATCTGCCCTGTCCAGTTAGGACGGTGGGGTGCGGCGCCGTCTTTCACGTGATTATGGCTACGTGTTTGTTGCAGTAGAAACTACTGATCTGGCCTATATCGGCCTTTAGTCTTACATGAAAGTTCTGTGATTTGCACAGCTAGCAAATGTTAAAAAGTATCCTGTAAACTCTGACTGCAACGCAGGAGTGGAATCACGCTAGCGTTCGAACTGAAAGCAGTTAAATCGATACACTTAACGAAACTTCAGCGTAATGTTTTGGCTACGAATTAGCTCCGTGCAGGCTGCAGAAATTCGAGATCGCGTGCTAGTGCACAAACTGCAATGCTATCCTGTTTTGCGAGTTCGAATTGCACCGACAAGCCAACGGTCCTATTTATGAAGAACAAGTTCGTTAAATTATTTGCTCAAACACAACCAGTGACGTCGTGCCACTGCGTCAAAGGTGCAGGCAACAGTTGTACATACATTTTAATATCAGGGACAACCGACCCATGCGCCGTTAGGGGTCAAATGAGGTCTTCTGTACAGCAGCACGATTCGATACAATCTAACGTTAAATTTTTTACACTCAGGCGTGTATTGGATGCCACATTAGCTTGATTAACATGTCTGTGAAGATTGGGAAAAGAAAAGCATTTCTTTAAAATGCTATAGAAAATCTTGTCGTGGCGTTTAGCAGTACGTTTCGAACACTCGACTTACGCATCTACCGCTTGGCTTATTACTGCACGACACCAGTACTGCGCCGATGGTGACGATTGAGTAATTGGATAAATTTTTGGATTTTTCCAACGCATATCTGAAATAACATGATATCGACTGGATGGAAGAGATATGTAAAGCATCCCCAAATTGCGAACGCACAATCTGATACATCATCAAAGAAACACGAGATAGGAAAAAACAAAATCGGCGAGACACGCCGACCACTGGGCCCTCAATTTTTACCTCCGTTAAATTTTAACCACAAATACAGGTAGGTGATCAGAAAACTTCTTGCGGGCATAATTCGAAGAAATTCTGCTTTGGTCGCATTTCCGAGAAAGATACGTGCGCAGCAGCACAAAACACCTATCAACTCTTTGCCCTGCTGTGTTCCGCAGCGAATTATCGCTCCGAGCACCGTCAAGCAGCCCGGTCGACATGTTCTTCCGAAGCCTTTACAACAGCAGCGACGAACTTTCAACGGCGGACCTGTGGAGCGTGCAGAGAGCAGGTGATGCAGGTTGTGCGCGATTAAATGGTTTTTGTTTAGAAAAAGTCAGTCCAGCCTTTTCCTTCGTACTACCTTTATTTAAGTACCTGTTTCAAAAGGCCGGTCTCGTAGAATAGCAACTGAGAAGAACTTGGTTTATTTACAGATGGCAGAGATTCAATAAATGAACGGGCACCAGACAAACATCGAACCAGTGGGCGAGTCAGTTCAGAAGACGTCGGTCAACGTGTACAAATTAATCCAGTGGATGGGCTGCAACCGCTGCAACATGCAGATGATGCTGCTTTGTCCCATTTATACGGTATTTACAACAGACTGAAGATTAAGACCGCCACAGCGCCAAAAGTTAAGGACCTCATGGACTTGCAACGATTGTACAGAGTTATGAAGAAGCACGGTGACGCTTACGTAGACGGTGGCGTGGGATACGTTTACAGCGCGTCTCCCATCAACGCTAGCGCAACACTTCACGAGCCGTCGAGCAGGCAGGCCTTACACCGTCGGCATGCCAACCAGAAGAGCTTGCACAAGCAGCCTTACTACTATTACCCGTATCAAGTCGACGGACCAGCCGATTTTAACCCGGCCGACCACTTGCACTCACCCTTGTACTTGGTGACCAACGCCGACGCGTTGAACGCGAAGCGACACGGAAACCACCACGGCAAGTCAACGCACAAGAGTAGCGCTGTTGGACAAGCTGATGGCAACATGCCCAGTTTTCAACATCTGCTTGACTACCAGGAGCCGCATGAGTCGAGGCAAAGGTGGAGAAAGCCATTAACGAAACAGGAAATAACAGTTCGAATGCCGAAAACTCCTGGCATACCAATGTCAGCGTCGGTGCCGCTGACGCACTTGGAGCAGATCCAAGAGAACGTGACGACCTAGACTGCGCGAGCTGCTGCCGAAAGTAAGGAAAGCGATACTGCCGGTTGGAATGAATCATATATCAAGAACAGGGTAGGTTTTGAAAAAAAACAAAGATAAAAGAAAAGACATGCTACGCTTGTTAGTGGAGCAAAAAAACGTTACGATTTCGGTCATACTGTAAGTTTCGATTTCTGGACAAAATGCAGCGTATAATCTTTTGTACGATTCCGGTAAGTAACCGAATATTCACAGCGTTTTGAGAACTTTGTAACAGCCAACAAACTGAAACCTACCATGTTTTTACGCACCGTCGGGATGGAACAGTGTCCCATGTTATTGGGCTACCCCAGTACCCCGATGTGTAAATTAATTTAAAACGTGGACTTGTGATCTTTCGCTCACCAACTGTCAGAAGCCAAAACTAAATCGCATTTTTTTACCGCCGTCTCCGTTTATCTTTGGTTGAAAGCAAGCTCCGACTACTTTTCTCGAGTACGGTTGTTATACTTCGTGTGCATGACGCGTTACCGAATATTTGCGTTGTTATTAAAACGGCCTTTGGAAACGACACGAGACTATTGGTCGAACAGACAGGAACATATAATGAGCAGGATGTTTACGTCACAAAGATCTTTGACAGTTTGTGCGAAGTTCACAGGCATTTAAACAATGCTAGTTCGAAAAGCCGTCACAATTCATATCTAGCGCGACAGGTAATGAGTATAGGTCCACGATATCGTGGCATAAATGACTGAGAGATGACTTAGAGACACGAAACAACACATGGCAGAGGATGGTTGTGTCAGCTACAACCTGAGCGATCCGGTTTTACCGCACATGGCGTGCTAGCCGTTCGCATCGCTACAGCGCAACAACCTTTCAAGGAACAGCCGCTTGCTTTGTCCACGCTTGGTAAGTACAATCGGTGTGAACTAGTTAGTCGCAATATATCCAGTGTAAGCTATCACTATCATTTAGCCCAAGCTCTCAGCTTATTGGGAGAGATAGATAATACTGTCTTAATCATGTACAAGCCACGTCAGCGTCAGGTACGTTTTGTTTGACAAGCCACAACCGATTAGCACATAGACCTTGGGGGGATGCGTTTTATAAAAGCTATATTAGACCAGCGAAATATCTTCGTGTGCATTAAATATGCGTCAGAAGATTGCTTACGGGGAAGGAGCCTTGCACTCTTGAGCTGTTTCCACCAGGATAAACCAGCGCACCGCCATCAAGCTGAAAAACAGGTCTGCGTGAGTCGGATGACGTCATCGGCTCCATGTCCGCTGGCCGTTCAGCTGAGACTTTTTCTTCTTGAAGGATGCTGTCAAGACCACAAAAACAGGTTTACGTGGGAGGCAACTTCAATCAACAACTACAAAACCCAGCATCATTTTGACACTTCCACCGACGTTTCCGCACAATTTCAGTGATACCGGGTTGCACGACTGAGCTCGTTTCAGGAAAGAGTTGGAAACCGCATGCTGGACTTTTTGCGCCATGTAAAAATTGTCATACAGTCTTTAAGAAAAATCGCTGCAAAAAATTTTTTTCTGAAGATAGATATTTCAATTGGCATATTCTTTGAAACTGAGAGACATCGTTTCCTCAAAACAAACATTTTGCGAAACATTTCATGATGAATTTATTTTTCGTTGCTGCGCCCAATTCCGCTAACGAAAGTGCTTCCCTATGAGGTTAGCAAAGAAACTATGGTGCAATTTCGCATATTGCATGTTTGTTTTCACGACAGTTTTTATCTTATAAATCATCGCTGACCTTGTTTCTTCTGCAGTACATTGCTTTGCGTTCTCTCAGTGTGAAGTCTAATCTCTTTTATTAGTCTTTGTTGAAGTCGATTTTATTATGGCCGTTGTTATGGATGCGGAAATTACAAAAAATCATGCCATGAATTGGAGCATTTCGCAAGGTAGTTTTGTATTTCCCACCTGCAGTTAGATTGGTCTAAGTACATTGGATATATATCATAGGTGTAATGTGGAATACTACACTACAAGCAGTAGGAAAGGTCATCACGTGTTTTTGTAACAACGCTTGCAGCAGACATTGTTTTCCAGTTCTGTAGGGTTTTTAACTTGCATCAAAATGATGTTTGTTCCTGGAATAGGTAAGCTATAAATACGTCAGTTGTTGCACTGGATAACTCTGACATGAATAAAAGGATTGCTTCACATTTTCCAGTACCCGATAGATCAGGCTTTACTTATATAAAGCTTATGCCTGAAGTTATACTTACTACAATTTTTTGCTAGAAAGCCGGGATAGATGCAGATAAGCTACCGGCAGGGTCTGGTGCTGAGCTCCAGTCGCTTTCGCATTCACTGCATTTAAGAACTTATATTGGGCTCGGGTCATATCAATATTCAACAGGGTTTTTTTGCAAACTTCAGTGGGAAGCATTTTGTTGGCGGCTTGGACGCAGTAACGCAAAAACAATTCGTCAGGAATTTTTAAAGAAATTTGTCAATTAAAATAATATTTTTTGTGAAAGAAAAATGTTACTGGGGATTTTCTCAGATATAAAAAAATTCCTACATGGCGCAAACAGGCCACCATATGATTGTACAGAGCAGAGAAAAGTCACCTTATTTCTTGATTTATTGCATCCAGCTGGTCCTGGAGTATGTACGCAAGGGACTGCGGGTTCACGTGACCAGCGGGTGACGTCAGGTCGACCACGGAACACACGCTGTCGTCCACATCTGCGATGAGTACAGCAAGATACGTCACAGAATAAAGAGAAACTAATTAGTCCTGAAGAGATAGCACAACACCTTGACAACAAAGATCTGTTTTTTTCTGATTTTTCCTTAAGCGGACGCCAGCGGTTCAAAGCGGCTCACTACAAAAATTCAGAGGAGTGGTGCTGCATGTAATACGTAACACAATGTTCAAGTAATAAATTCAGAGATGGGCGCGGTCATGCCGCGGCAAGGTGAAAATCTCGGCATGTAAGACATTACTGCATAACGGTTCGTTCATCCATACAAATGTTCTAGAAGTGATTGCTCTATTCATGTCTGGGGGTAAGTTGCGTTGCTCAATCAATTTCGCTTTACAATGCTTTATTTTTCTGAAACACTGTTCTGAACCAGGGTTTCTCGACCGGGCCCTTCGACCCCCCTAGGGGTCCACGGAGCGGTTCTCCGGGGGCCACGATCAGAGGCCTTTATTAAATAGCTCTGCCGCAATATTGCAAAACCCACAACGAAGATAGGTATTTTTATTGATAAGCAGTGGGCCACAAGTGTTGAGAGTCTTTGGAAGGTTTCTCAACACCACAAACCATGAAAGGTTGAGAACAACTTTTCTAAACATTGCGTGAGCTGCTTTTCCCTACAATGTACATGGCAAAGTTCCTGCAACGATTCGCACCAGAAGGATGAAGGTTTTTAAGCGTTGGTTTGCTGCATGTCCTGGCAGATCCCGACGAACGTTTCAAGCGCAGTCAGCACTGCCACGTTCAACTGCACAACGCACCTGCCATCCCAGAAGAGCTGGTGATAGAAGGATGTATTGCAGACGAACTGCCGTCGAACGCCTGCTGGACTTGAGACAAGATGCTTGCTTGCTGAATGCGCTCCCACTCCTGTTCATTAAGTGACTGTAAAACACTTTCACGAGTCAGTTTTCTGGCTTAGCGCTGCTAACATGGCACGGCAAACTGCTAATTACCTTGTCACCGTCACTACGCATTGTGTCCGTTCTCGCCTTGCCAGGCCGCAGGTAACTGCCACCGGATCTGCAGGTAAACGCGTTATTTTTAGCTAACAAGACAGTAGCATCCTACATCTCGTGCACTCGGTCAGCACTAGATAAAAGTTTGGAGGGGTTGGATTTGAGGGTAAATAATATTTGTTTGGTTTGCGCGTGCCGTTAGTGGCCTGGTTTGAGAAACACTTATTTACTATAGAACTGACATTGGAGATGGCGCAATAAACGAAACCAACAGTGAAACGACATTAATCTTTATTACTTCACGGACCTTTCAGAACTAATCCACAGATTCTTTGGGGGCCCTCGGATCTCACTTTAAGAACGCCTGGTCTGCAAGATAAGCTGAGGCAGAAGAAAAACTGGTTGAAAGTGTTACTTCATCTACTTCATACGTGTTATTAGCAAAAAAAAAAAACATTTTCCTAAATCGCCTGAAAAGCGCAAAAACATCAGCGAACTGCTTTTTTCGGTGAAACTTTCGCTCATTCATGTTGTGCTTAGACGTCATCGAGTCGTGGTAATGACCAACTACGTTTCGATTTTGCGTAAGTGCGTAGTCCTGGTGGTGGAACTCCATGCGGCTCATTGCACCAGACACGCGGCTACTAGTGCTCGGATCCGGACAATAAAGAACGGGTTGGAGCGGCGTTGGTTGGGACCAGAGCAGATGAGTTGCTCCAACTGGGGACGGATCCGGGACAAACGCTTTGTCTCAAACTTTTTTTCTTGGTCAGAGTGGCGGTAGAGGATCCACAAACAAGACGAATTTAGGGCTGTTGATTACAACTTAACTTTTCGGAAATTAAGGGAAAAATCAAGAAAATGAAGGAATGCGTTGTCACAAAATCGAGAGTAGTCAATCGACTTTTCAAAAATTATTGAATATCACACCGCACAATTGACAAACGTTGTGCTGACTGTGGCATCAACCAGCATTTGCTCGAAAGTTGCCACAATTTAGTAATATTCTGTCATGGTCACAACGATGTTTATTTCAAACCGGTCTGAACACAAAAGCATTGATCTCTGGCCAGGATCGTAATTCCTGTCAGCGCACAACGCAAATGGATGGATATTGCTAGCATTGAACCGCATACGAATTATAACTACAAGCATAAAATATATTTTGCATCTGAAAGAAATCAGTCTGCCGTCACTGATGTATTGGCATCAGCAAATAATGGTGTATGCAACTTTTCATGTACTTGCATTGCACTCAAAATGTCACGGCAAGGTGTCTCACTTTACATGTTCTCACGAGGCATTGGTATTACGGATAAGACCAGGATAAACGCCTATGACACATCGACAAACCAAGTTTAGTAACAACTACATAGTAAAAAAACTCTGGAAATTGGTCAAAATACAAGCAGTGAGCCAGGCCACCAGCCAAGACTCCCAATTTACCTGTAGGTGGCGTAATGAGGCAAGGCAACCGAGTTTGCCTCCGCGTACAGATCGGAGTTCAGAAGCGAAACTGTGGAAGTGGTCGAAGGAACGAAATTCCTGTGTTTGGCCAGATCAGGCGTACTCCCAGCTACACGCGGCATGGCGCGACCGGGACGCGTTGCTGTGAAGGAGTAAGGTGGGAGGGATGGGTTGCTTATTCTTTCCACTGACGACGCCTGCGCGAAAATAACCGTTGAACAGAGGCCTTTATGTTCCTAGCGCGTGAAACTACGTGGCGTACTTCAGGGTACCCAGACTGTACTGATGCAGCAGCAGGAGTATGTGCATGCACCAATCGCACAGGGGCAGTTATCCACTCTGCTTCACATGCCAACTAATTAGATGTACAACTCTGCTAAACCGCAGTGGCCACAAAACTCAGCGAAAACTTCGATGGCGAAACACGTCTGCTACAATTTGCAAATAATAAACGACAAAGCAGCTTCACCTTAAGGTGCAGGGTATCCATTGGATATTCAGNGAGGCGAACGGGCCGTCGCCTCGCCCCACACCTTGAGGGTTTCGCACTTAGTTTTTGCACTGATTTGTTAAACGCTTATATGAACCACTTCACAGCCACATTTAACAAGCTCTGAAGCATGTCATGATTCTCAAAATAAAGCAAAAATTGCTTTTGTAATTCATTTACCCACATAATTTCATTTTTTTTATCCATATAGTCCCACATCTACTGTACCTTTTGCGGTCTTGAGGTAAATACGAAGCTATTTCAGCTTTACTACTAGTTTAGAAATCAGCAAACGTTCTTATCAATTAAACACAAAAAGCACATTAATCAAAAAAGGCAGCTCTTACTTTTGTCGATTTTAAAAACATCAATTCAGTTTCCATCTTGTCCGCGTTTCGGCGAAGTCGCTCCTGTGTAGGAAAAAAAACTGCGCTGACTGTTTTTCAGCTGTGGAACGACATGGAGACAAGTCCTGACGCACAAACAATATTTCGGCGCAACCCGTTTTCAGCTCAGTTTTAAATACGCACGTTTTCCAGCTGAACTTCCTCCGATAGAGTCTTTATTTTGTCCAATTCTGCGCCCATCGCATTCTGAAAATAACAACAACACGTATTTGGTAACAACACGCATCTGTGGGTGGTGATGCTCAGTGGTAGAGTGTCCTCTGATGCAACCTCTCCGGTGGTGTTGCGTTGATTGTGTGACTCACCACGAACGGTATGTGCGTGAAGAATAACACCATAATACATGTAGCGCGAGCATGCAATAGTAAGAGAGATTGCGAGCATGATCTCTATTGTTGCTTGCTGCCACGGTGCGAAGCTTTGCGCTCGGAATTTCCGATCGCAACACCGCCTCTCAAACGGAATGTTGGGTGTTCGACACATAACCACTGCGTGAGTTCTCCGCAGCGCTCCCTGGGCAAGAGCATTCACCTCACCGCAATCGCCCAGCAAGAAGCAAATTTCAGGCTTCGGCCTGCCGCCAACTGCCGTCACCAAAAATCACAGTGGAAAATACGTTTCTGGTCTAAATTTTAGATGCGAGAACAAGATGAGTTTGAGCATCGGGTTGTATTCCGACGGTCATTGGCCGTACAGAGAACAATATTGAATTTTGTAGATGGTGGTTGTTAGCCCTCATTTCAACCAGTAGTCACCAGATTCCAGTCCAAACCTTTTGACAATATTCGGCTGTTAGTTGTCTAAACAGAGTGGGGACGCACTTGGTCTTCTTCAGAAAGATCGCGTTTTATACAAGCGAACACATCGCCCTTTGTTTATTCTAAAAATAAATCATGCAAAAATTTGTAACTTTTGCCAATTTTTTTACCCTAGTGCAGGGGTCTCCAAACTTTTTTGTCCGAGGGTCACATAAGCTATTACTCAACAGTCCGAGAGCCGGATATCTTACACAATGTGATTGTTCAGGGATATGTTACATTCTACCGAATCAACAAATTTTCCGTAGTTATATTATTTTTCCTTATTGGCAAAATGCCTTTGCGGGCCGCAGTTTGGAGACCCTGCCCTAGTGGATGAACGACACCCGGCAATTTGAAACTGTCAATCTTGAAAGAAATCGAATGAAGCAGAAAAAAGACACATTTCGATTGTTACAAATATGCTGAAAGTTTTTAATCTCACTACGGAAAATTTGTTGATTTGGTAGAATGTAACATATTCTTCTTTTCACACCGACATTAGGGGTGTTCAAATTTTTAACGTTTTCGAAAAGACAATTTCTGGGCTCTTTATCAAGATGAGTATTCTGCAAAATTAAAAGTACACAAAAATGTTGGCTGGAACTTAGTTTAGCCCCTCCACAATCCATTTTAGGATGTTATTTGAACGGGGAGCACTCAACATGCATTAGCTACGTCCCAGTTTACCTTTCTGTATATTGTAGCTGCCCGTCGCCTGACAATAATTACTGCATCTAATGTTTTGTTGACTTGCTTTGCACGTACAACATCTGTACAGTCAAAAGAAAAAATCCTTCTCTTCTATTTAATTTTTAGAAAGCAAGCATATCCGAAAGAGCCCTCCAAGAATGTTGATACAACGGTCAGTTTTGCAAACATGGAAGATGAAATATGCCCGCACTTAAGTGGGTTCTTCAAACACTTAAGTTTCCTGTGTTTCCGGCACTTGGAGGTTTCATCGCTACTTGCTACTTTGAGTGCAGTTTTGTGAGTAATTGTTCAACAAGCAGCTCATACGTATTTTTGTGTTTTAATTTTCTTTAAGATGCATCAGCATCAGGATGAAAACCGTGGGAAGCGTCCAGAACTGAAACATTCCGGACTGACACTGTGTTTCATGCGAAATATACATTAGTGTTGCGGTTTCCGAAAGTTGTGTTTGAGAATGCTGTAAATAACCAAACTAAAAATTCTTCAGAAGTCGGCACTCGCAAAACATTGTTCGACCAACAACGTATAACGAGTTGTTTTGCGTAACTACAGAATGAACTTTCTCAACGATTAAACAAAACACGCGGCAGTGCGTGTGGCAGGAGCTGTGCTCAGGGAATAATGCATGTTGAAAATTCTTGGATTTGTTTATGAAATCAACATACGATTGAATTCCTCAATGTAATTTTTATGAACAAACTTTGTTCTACTCAATAATAAACCTGTTTATTGCTCGATGCCTACAGTTTGTACTCACTAGGATATTACGCAAATCTTAAATGGCAACAAATATTTAGAACCCCCTGTCTGTATTTGCATGCGCATTTGATAGCACATTTAAGAAAATACAACTCTTTCAATGCACTCTGCATAATCTTTCAAAACTGACCTTTTCATCAAGGACGGCCATTTTTTCTTCGTAGTGCTGATTTAACCGTTCGGTGGATTCTTGCAGAAGACGATCAACCGTTGTTGCGAGTCGCTGATTGTGTTCCTCGTTCATTTTCTCGCGCTGCCGGGCCTGAATGGAAAAAATAAGATGGGCTTGAATCCAAACGACCACAAACAGCGCAGCGATAACGCAGTGACTTTGGTGTGTCTGTGGTCGTCATGGCACCCATCACGAAGCGCAGTTCTTCACTGTGCGTGGTTATTTTCGATTACAGGACAAAGCGAGGAACGTAGCACAAGCACATCTTGATTGTTAGGAGTGCGAGAAATTAGCAGCACACGCAAGTGAGATGCGTAATTGTTAGTGTTCGCTTCTCGCCTGGAATCGGCCTCGAAGTTCGATTCTCATTAACGCCGGTTTTTCCGGTTTTGGCGCTGCTGTCGCGCACCTAGTTGCTCTGTGTTTCCGAAACTCCTTCAACAAAATTTCCACAAGCACCTCCATTCCTCCAACCAATTTTGTAAAAAACAGCTAGAAAAGACTTCAGCACATTCGTTACGGTGAAGGAAATAAATGGCAACTCTTTTGCTTCAAGGGATAATTTAATATTTGTCGCAAACAATTCTAATCTGATGCTTTATTACCGTACAGAACAACATACTGTGTTGCCGTATTGTGTGCTGCAGCGGCAATTTCATTATTGAGCAGTCAGTAGTGTCATCGCTAACGAAGGGCCATTACAACGTTTGAGCCATTTTTCGTTCAGGTTTTGACAAACGGTCTGCGAAAGAAAAAGATGGTGGACTTCTTTGCGACTGTCATATGCAAGCGCACAGCGAGAACACGGAAAGATACATTGCAGAGATTGTGAGCAAGATGTAACCTCACTAGGTTACTTCGTACACGAGCAGACACCTTGGTGTGGCTTTGAAATAAACTTTGTCTTTGAAAGCATCAACAAAAACATCAGGCAAAACCCAGTTACCCTGTTCAGCTCTTGCGTCTTCTCCTCCAATTGCGATTCAAGAGCTTTGAGCCTTTCTTCCACGTTACCGTGACGCTCCTCGGCTTTGTTCAGAGCTGCCACGCGTTGCGCCAGTTCAGCTTTGACCTGAAACACAAACCAGCAAAACTGCAGGGGTGAAAACGGAGTTTAACAGCAGATGTTTTGGGCAAGACTCGAGTGGGGTCACTCGTGTCGGGGAACAGGGTTCAACTACGCACACTAGAACGCGCGCACACACTATTGCTTTGAGAAAGAAAAATCAAGACGTTGGTTTGAAAAATCTCCGAATACACAGCTTCTTTGAGTTGTTGAACTGAAACAATCGCACGTGTCTTGTCGCAAATGACTGATTGAAAAATGTCAGTTTGCCCAAAAACCAACACTTTGCGATTGATCCCCGAGCTTTGGAAAGGCTGTTTTTTCAATGTTACCCTGAGAACACAACCGAACTGCAAACCAGGATGCATCGATCTACTAATTAAACCTTCATCGCAAGTCATTCCCGTTCGAGTAAAGCACGACAGTTTCGATGAAGCCATACAGTTCGGTCGCTTGAGTGTCGACACTAATGCTCAGCTGTCGGCTATTAGATAAACAAATTGTCCTTTTTCACCAACGGCTGACTAGCGTCATTACAAAAAACTGTTGGGTTTCCGCTGTCTGCTACATGAAAAGCGAAAACCTGCAAGGAAAACGCATGGGCGAAATGCCATATTTCAATGAAGGCTTGACGAGCAGTCGCAAGAGGTAGACAAAACAAACAGCGTTCTGGACATGTAAAATATGCAGTAGCATAGATTCCTGAAGTTAAAAAACGCATTGATAAAGTTTTTTTCTCTGGGGAGGATCGCGGGGGCAGCTGCCCTAGGAGGTCACTAACTATACTTCACTGTTTTCAGCAATCTTGTATAGTTCTGCTGGCTCCACACCAAGGCCGGACCAAGTAAGGTCGGAGATGTAGTCACTCCACCTGGTCCTTGTACGACCTCTGGGCCGCATTCCGTGGGTTCAGCCAGCAGGACTGGCCTTGCCAATATTTCCTGGGACATTCTAGTCACGTGGCCGAACCAACGTAGCTGAGATCTCTCCATTCGGAGAAGCGGTCCCATATTCAGGGTTTTACAAAATTCACAGCTGCGCACTTTGTCGCGAAATGTCGCATGAACCCTTCGCAAAAATCCAATCTCTGCCGCTTGTACATGAGATAGCACTCTTTCAGTCATTATCCAAGATCCATTAGAAACCGGAATGCTGGCGGTTGCATCCCACTTACGTTACAACCAACTCTGCAACGAATGAGCAAAGACGCTCGCTACTCTTTCAAAAACATTGGCCGTACGTGTTTTCACACACTTACGTGCGGCCAAAGCTATATGACCGAAGTGGTCATCCACGTCCAGTTGCCGTAGCTGTTTTCAGTCACAACTGTCCGCGTCAGCGTATTGTAACAGATACCAAATCGCATGAAGGAATGTTTTAACATCAAGCGTACCTCAGGCAATGCTTCCGCTCTCCGAAGTGACTGCTGAAGTTTTAAGTCGGCAGCTTTTATGCGCTGCTGGTACATTTCATTTGTGTCTTCCAACTGCCAAGAAAAATATCATCCACGGCAATTAAAAGTAATAACAAGAAATACAGTTCGGTTCATGTTTTAAAGAAAGATAACTGACCACTAGGGCAATTTTTTATGACCTAAAAAATTTATTATATGACATTATTTCTCAGAAAATATGACTCTATATGGCCAAACAAAAATGGCTGAGCTAGAACATACAACTACTGTACAAAAAAGCATTACCAGTGAAAATAGGCATAAGAGGTGGTAGCCCCATGGTTTGTTGAAACCCCACTAAAATAACCGGCTCAAAACATGAGCAAAACATATAGTATGGTTTGAACTTTGAAGCAAATTGAAAGCATGCATGGACATTGGTTTGTTTATTTGGGGCAGCAACAACATGCATTTTTAGGCAGTGCATTACATTTCATCCAAGAAACTTGGTTCACCTTCGTCTTTGCCAACATTGGCAGGGTGCCCGAATGGGTTCAATTTGCAGGATGCCGTTTAGACCTAGCGATATAGTAGTTTCACCTCATATTTTGTGAATGTTTCAACGGTTTCCTTATTGAATTAGGTTGAAAATATGCGAAATATGACTTTATGACCTAACATGGAAAATATAGCTCTTTATGACTTTATAACTTTTGATGTAGACTTCGTAGGGGTGCGATTTTTGTTTCAAAATTCGTTTCATAGCTTCCTGAGCACAGAAAAAAATATGACTTTTATGAATTTAGAAGACCCTACTGATCACAAACCTCGTGGCAAAACTAACATTAATCTTACCCTACAATGACCAACAGACTACCAACGTTCATTTATACTATAAAACTGATGACAGGGACGCCGTATCAAATGTTTTAAGGGCACAGTGAGATTTCTTCGTCTGACAAACTTTTCCCGAAGAAAAGCGATTGAGAACTGTTGCATAGTTGTTGTAAATTTGATAAAAATGGTCTGCGTGAAGTTGACCAAGAATCGCAAACGATTATAAATTCTAATCATTGGCTTTGTAGCCGTCGGAAATCCATTACTTCTATTAAACTTACTGAATCTGCACATACAATTGATGCTGACTGTCTTTCAATCACATTCGCTTTATTTTGTAGTCAGTCCTGTGTATTAGTATCTAGAGCACAGAAATCCATATCATGGCGATTTAACTTCAACGCTGAACAGAACTGGCCATCCAGCAAAATAATTAGGATGCAAGTAACTTCACTCAGTCCTGTTCAAAACTGACCACCCACATATAGCACGAAGTCTTTCTGTTTTACGCAAACTTAAATCTTGTGACTTTTGACAAGTAAGAGTTCAATTTTTGAGAGCACGTCTTTAACAATTCAAGCAACATTTTGTTTTCGCATTAGTTTTGCTATACTAGAGTCGAATTTCGCTGGTATTTTTTTGCTCTACATTGTCGATCATTTTTTTGCTACGTACAATTATTTTCTGTGTATCTATATGACGCTGCACTAAATCCCGAAAATTTCGATAACCCATGGCAAAGCTTGGGTTTTAACTATGAGTGATCGTTTTTACCTTAATGCAAATTTATTTTCGAAACGTGTTTTTTCAGCAGTGACGCCACAGTCACAGAACGTTTCTTGTTTTTCGTCGGCGACAGGTGTAAGATAAGACCGTACCACTATTTGTTTAACGCAAGTGAAGGACACTAGAGAAAGAACATTATAGAGTTTTTTCGAAGCCAACAAGATGAGTATTTTTTGACCGGTGAACAACCCTGGTCAACAACATAACTATTATGCGTTGCAAGTTCCGCAGCTCATGGCCCTGTTGTTATTCACAGCATCCAGCTGTTTATGGGAGGGGATTAAAAAATTCCACGGGGTGGTTTTCGACGAGCGCCTTGATTTTGTCTGAAGCAGTGGTTCCCAACCATTTTGATCTCGCGACCCCATTCGAAAATATTATAGAAATGCTTGGCGCCACCCATTACCTTCAACTGCAAAGGTGTTCAAATAACAACCAACAAGATAAAAAACAATAGCATTTCACGTGTTAGATTCACTGTATTTACG
>JGI24159J19872_10002088_pt1 | contig 23260 bp, 11 predicted proteins | sample Ectturendosymbi4_FD_19872 | JGI IMG/M metagenome (IMG submission 19872) | reverse complement strand
GTCGGGACGCGTTTGCTGAAAGTCGAACGAGCGCGTTTCATCGGCCCAGCAGCCGGGTCGAGACCCCCCCGGACGACCGGCCTCTCGAAAACCAGTACGTGTACGTTACGCCGCTGCCGAGCGGCGGCGAATCGTCCAAGTCGCAGGTGCCCTGGGGTCACCGCTTGTCGAAATCGAACGTGGAAGCCGGAAGACGACAACGCGATGCCAAGCTGATGAGTCAGACGTCTGAGGATCACGGGGACTTGTATGGCGCAACGGGCCCCGCCGATTGTTTGGTCCAAGACGAAGCGATACGTTACCCCCCTGCGGATCCTTTGTTCACGATACCGCCGAAGCAAATATCCGGGCCAAGCGATGAGCCGCTGGCCTTCACAGTGCGCGGCCTGAAGCTGGACGGGCCCGGATCGAAGGCCAGGTCGTGTTACCCCCCTGATGTTAATTATGTCAGTTTCTTGCCAAACAATTTGTCGGGAAATCGACGGCCAGTCAAAGCCGAGCCGTCGTATCCGCCCGATCATAGCGGATCTCGCCCCGCAAGTCGTTTCGAGCGTCACAATACACCTTTGAGCTATTTAGCCATGTCCTCCTCGAGCGAGCCGGGTGGTAGTCGGGACGTGCCTCGCGCTGGCGAGTACGTTCATATTCAGCCACCGAAACGACCGGGCGAGGTCAGACACGAACAACAGCAGACGCAACAAAAGCATATCTATCATGAAATTCAAGACGAAGGCTGGAGCGGATCATCGCTCGCCCGACCCCCTGCCAGCAGTGGTTTTCGTAAGTGAGAAAGCTCGAACCGTGCTTTGGTGTCATTTGCAACATACTGTGAGTGCGTCGTCGATCGATTTTGTTTCTTGACTCGACTCTTGCTGCTAATAAAGTTTTCTCCACGCATCTAGCTATGCTTTTTAACCAGAGAAAAGAGCAGTCTATGACTGCTCAATTTTGTAAATGAAACCTTGGTGCTGCGTTGAGAATGATAACCTCAAGAGTGGTTTTGTCAACCATTGACCCGTAACTGCGCAAGGTCAACATTTGATCCGTAACGAGTCAAGCTTACGCAACCAGCTGCGTTTACTTTTCACGAAAGAAATTAATATAATTTTATTGCCTGTGCATACGCTTGCGTCTAAGACACAACGCCGAAATAGGATTCCATTCGTGTTAAATAGGATTTAGGATTCCAATGGAATCCGAAATAGGATTCCATTCGTGTTGTTGTAGACGCATTTCTAAGCACTCATTTTGATCCCGATCTAATAGAGTGATGTCCTGATCAACGCAGTGAAAGGCGAAGCAATTACTCAGTGATTGTCAAGTCACATTTTTTGTTTTTGTGACTTCTGTTTTATTTATTGTGAATGAGCATGGCGACGGTAATTTGGCTGTGGTTTAGAATCATGGTTTCTTAATTTTGACAACGCGTTGTGTGTCCAACGAGCCGATGAGTCAGATATTCATTGTTTCTATGTTTACCCTTTTGTACACTGTTACATTTGTAACATCTGTCATCGTCATGTCATGTGATCGTGTTGATTGGGGAAGACGAAAGCGCTGAAAATAGTTCACTTTCGTGTTCATATTTGTTGTAGTAATGCTTTTTTGTTCTTTTTTGCTATTCCCTACGTTAATAATTAATTAAACTGTATCAGGGGTCTTTGCTCGACCAGTGGTTGCGCCGGTGTTTACTGAGCGCCGTCGCAAGTTGAATCTACAAAGGACCCGCTCAATGGTTAGCCCAAGGAATTGAACAAAGCGAAAGCAATGCATGTGCACTTTTAACCTGTAGTTGCTGGCAGCCTTGCCTTTGCACGACTGTCCCCATGTTTGGGCTTTTTCGCAGTAGGCTCTTGAGAACCAGGTATTTAATATCGTTTCACCTTGAATTTTCATTGATTTCATTGGCCTGTATGTGAGTAGCGGTATGGATGTGAGGCTCCTCAAAACGTAGATTTCCGCTAATTTGAAACAATTTGGTTCGTATCGCCTATCATTTTGAATGATAGATAATGGATAAACTTAAAATTCCCCGTTGACTAAACGTCTGACTCTTGTCGTTCTGAAAAGGACATCAGGGCTGTTTTATATTCTTAAACAACAGTGCTGAAGCTTTAGTCGGTGTATTGCGAGCGAGTGATGTGTAACACTGTTGCTGCATTGTGGTGGAATCCAGCGTATAGCACTTGGTTATGATTACGTTATGTTGCAGCTCGTTCGCCTCTCAGCATGCCAATCGCTTTTCCTCGCGTATTACGTCATATTTCGCTCCATTACCTTCGAGATAAACGTTTGCTTTAGTCAACACGTAACGTTTTTTTGTCCACTACGCCAGGTTTTTTTTAAGGAAAATGTTAGGTACCCCTATGGATCTGCAGGGACCCGATTTCTCTGATTCCAGGGACCCGATTTTCTAATATTTCAGGAACCCGATGATAATTTCCTCTGATTCTAGGGACCCGAATCGGGTCCCTAAAACGCCTTAAAAAACCCCGACTACGCTGTTGCAGGCTGCATCCATTGTTGGCAAAACGTTTTTCTGTTATGTCACGAACGATTAGTTGCGTAGGATGAAAAAACAAGCAGAGTATCCATTTTGTGTGGCACGGCGAAACTGACTAATCGTGTGCGGGTCTGAGATAAAACGCTGAGTCACACTCACTGTCGAATTCTGAAAAAAAAAGCACAATGAGCCCAGTGTCACGTAATGTTCAAACATATAGACTGGTTTCATTTTGTGTAGTTCCCGTTGCTATTTACGTTTCAAAAGTGTTTTTTCTCGTATGAACGTACGCCTGCGTCCTCAGTTCTGTCGCGCAAAGGTAAATCTTATATCAGGCAAGGGAATGGAAATCCCGGATTTTCCCTGCTCTTGAAAAGTGATATATCTGCCTTCGAACCAGTTGACCACGTCATGGGTTCATTGATCCGTTAATGGTCACTTCAAGATTTCGAAGCGCTTTTATCAGCAACAAGGCCTTTGATCCCGTCGTGCTTTCCTTTCAGCAATGAATAAGACGGCTCTTGTTTCAGTCGCATTTGTCGCAAAGCGAGAAGCACGGCGACTCGGAATTCAATTAAAGTCCCCTGAACGCTCGTCATGAATGCTGTGCAAGCGCAAGACTCAATACTTGTCGCCGGTGATCAACAAACGGCGCACTGCAGTAGGTTACTTTTGTGTGAAAAGTTCTGATCTGACCTTGCTGTCGAAATGCGCTCGTCACCGCACAGTAGCGTAGCCAGCCCAAAATTTGGGGAAGATCAAATATATTAATTTTAAGCGAGCAGCAGTATTTTGTTCGGGAGACCGTCCCTCAAAGCACAAAATCACAAGATATGCTAGAACTTGGGGGAAATGGCCCCCCCTGGCTACGCGTATGCCACTGCAGTAGTTTTGGAATTCCCCTCTTCGCTTCGACATTTTGCTTTACAATAGTGCGTTGTTTGGCTGCCGTTGGACGTGCGGCAGTATAGTTGCTGCCAATAAACCTTTGACATCACATCCGTACCTTTTGGCACCGAACAAGTGCAGGCGTGTCAGCGGCCAATTCCGAGGCCGCGGTTATCAAAAACTTTGCAAAACAGCACTGATCTTTGATATTTCTCACACGCCATTTTCAATCGAGATGCAATAGCAAAAGTCATTGGACTTAAGCTTGAAACTATAAAGCTTACCAACTGTTGTCTTTAAACCTGAGTGTGTATGATAAGGACAGACCCACTTAGTTGTCATTGCAACAATTCACATTTCGTTGAATTAAGATTTTCAACTGCATGCTCGGTGATAGTGCTTATAGAAGTAGTGTACTGTATTTGATTAAACGTTCTGAATTAAACCGAACAAACCAGGTCAGCAGAAAAAGCACCTATTACGTAAGATTTTTCAAAACGTCTGCCTGCAGCGTAGTAGTAGGAAAGGCAAACGCCCACGAAGAAGCGGACAAATTGTACGTACGCTTCTGTGCCGAGTGCAGTGTAAGTGCATAGCCTATACATCCTAGACTTTTTGCCTACACTGAAACCAATATTAAAAGAGTAGCTTGTCATGTAACTGGGAAACTTGTGCTGAGCTGTCACCATTTTCATATTTTACTCAGCACAAAGTCAAATGAACTGGTTTAGTCAGTGATTCTCAACGTGGTCCACCTGGAATTTCTAGCGGTCCGTGGAGAGTTCCACAGATCCTTGATGAAACATGCGTGGAGTATACTGACCTATGTGCAATACAGCTTCGATTAATTGTTCATGAGGTGTCAGCGTAACAAAGTGTTAGGTCAAAAAAGGTGGAGAACCACTGGGTTAAGTGGTACAAAACAACCATAAAGTTCGTTGAGAACGCGGCACCAAATGTGGTGACCTGGGTTCGATACCTGGTCCGGTCATACCGAAGACTTGAATAATGGCATTTGCGGCATGTCTAGCCTCGTGCTCGGCGTTGATGGGTGGGTGCAAGAAAATAGTTCACGCGCGGTACTGCCATTTGCTCGCCATCAATGCAGCATTCACACTACACAACTAGTCGCGTGGCCCACGGCGCATAACAAGCGGAGACGAACACCGCAGACCACTCGTGACATGCTGAAAGTTGTCTGAAAAGCGGGTACAGGAATAACGAAATTGAACTGAAAGTCAATTGGCTTTTGGCAATGGGTTATTCTCAGCCTCGAAGAGTCCGCTTTTATTTTATGATGCAAACTTTCAAAACACTAGTTTAGAAATTTCTCTAATACAACCCTTTTGCCAAAAGTGAAGTAGTTTACCACTTTACATTTCATTTTTCGATGCATTTCTTCCTTTTTGAATTGAAGCCACTCCGTCTGCAGAAAGCTTGCGTGGATAAACTAGTTTTCGTCTTGTGTATCAACTCAGCTATTTTCTTTAACCTCAAGGACAAAACCAGTTTATCACTGAGGGTAGGCTATATTAACCCGACAAAAACAAGAATATAAATGTTTTATAAACGCAACGGTCACCGCACCCGAATGACAAACAATCGAACCCACCATCGATATCTGATGCCCAATATCCCGAAGTATGAAACAGCTAATAAAATAACTTTTGTTAAAAAATCACGTATATGCGGATTTTTAGCGTAAAACCTTTTATGGCTAACTGTCCTGGTTTTTCTGTCAACAGAGGATAATGTAGTTTTGAAGCATAAACCAATAAATTCGCACCAACCTTTTGAAATTTTTCTTCTTTCAGATTGATTTAGATTTTTCAAAACTTGTTTTTACTTACTATAGGCCTACACGGAATTCAAAATGAGGTGGAAAAGACATTTGGCGGCAAACGGAAAAAGTTTTTTCCGTCACCTTCATTCTTCAACACAAGATGATTGAGTTATGACCTAGTCGGAGTAACATCCAGGACGGCGGAGCTTTTCTTTTTATGAATGTGGCCCCAGCTCCGGAGCTCTTGGTTTTCATGAGTTTAACTCTGGCTTCGGAGCTATCTTTTTTCATAATATACCTACGGCTTCTGTTCGTTTTTCACGTTGATATTTTCAATTGTCTTGGTGTGCCTCAAGTTGAATCGAAAATGAAATATATCAAGTACAAAAAGCAAAGAATATAGGCCTACCAGCAGGGATGTAGTGCTAAAAGAACAGGTGTGGGAACGCCGTTCCTACCGCACTACATCCCTGATTTAGGTTAGAGCCGAACTCTAACACCAAATATTGTTCAGATGCTCTCACACGCAAAAAGTTCCTTTAGTTCTCGCAATCCATTTAGACAAGCTGCAACTTACTCCGCAACGGCCTGAAAACTTCAAGAATAATTACTTCTCTGCAGCGAAGGTAGTAAAGTTACGATAAATGCAAAAAATCAGACGAAGCATGGAGTATGCAAATGCCACTGCTGATGTCACAAACAGTAATTACAAAACCATGCTACGGTGCTATACACGAGAAAACTTGCCATTCATTCATTTTGTGCTGCTCCAGGCGCTACACGTAGAAATTAAAAAGAAAAATCCAAATCTTCAAGTAACGTTACTAAGGCCAAAGGTGTGGGAACGCGTTCCCACATCAAAAAAGGGGGTGGGAACGTCGTTCCCATCCCACTACACCCCTGCCTACCAGACTTATTTGAGAAGGTTTAATTGGCAGTGACGTAGCCAGTCCAAAAATTTGGGTGGGGCAAAAATTCAAATTTTAGGCCAGCAACAGTATTTTGTTTTGGAAACCGCCTCTCAAAGCACAAAATGACCAGATATGCTAAAAAATTTTGGGAGGGCATGGCCCCCCTGTGCCCCTGGTTACGCCTATGGGTTAATGTGGTAGCTTTTTAACAATCACTGCTCTTGCAATGAGAAAACCAGCGAAAAAACAACAATCATGGTTCAGACGATTCAGAGAACGGTTACTATAGCAGAAACGAAACTCAAGATAACGGTAATACAAACAAAATCTCGAAAGGCAGTCGCTGGTTTTGCTGTTANTGCGTGGTGACCTTTTATTATTTGTTACGACCGGAATCAAGTAAACGGCTGCTTGGAAAACTACATTTGTGTCCGAGCATTTAAACGCAGACCAGTCCCAATTGACCAAGTGTTTTGTACTCGTTGCATGCTTTGCCTGTTGCAGTCTTGGCTATGCCCGCTAAATACTCTGCCCTGGCAAACTATGCCAAGAGCACAAAACACGTAGTCGATTACCTCTCTCATGTGTTCTTTCTAATGTGCACACATTTGCATTAATACAAAGGCCAAGATGTGTTTAAAAGCCGTTTGTTCGAAGAAATAGTATGGCTTCTAGCAAGAAGTTCACCTTTCACTTTTTCAAAATAGCTGAAAACTTCTGGTTTCTTATCTTACTCACTCGTAATAAGCAGTGATGAATTGCGAAGAAAAGCACATTTTATCATGCAAAGCTTAGGAGAAAATAAGACTGGTTACCGTGTTGAAAGCATAAAATTTGTTCCCACGGATGAAACCTCGAGAAAAGTCCATATTAGGTTACATTGCATTTTTACACCATCCTGAAATTGCACTGCCTTGCAAAGCAATGCTAATTCCTTACCAATTGAACTTATCACTTTCATGTTATGTTGCTAGTAAATGTAATGATCCCTACTGAACTTTGCCAATAATCTAGTAAACCTTGCTAATAGGCCTAATGGTTTCTGATATTGTATTGTTTCGCAGCTATATGACAATTTAACGGGCAAACAAAAAAAACATTACAAAGATTCAGAACATGTGAGAAATGACAATTTTCTTAGCAATGGCACAGCGAAAGATCTTGCGATCACCTGGTCTAACTGCACCATTCCTGCGATTCTACTATGTTTTAAACTCACTGATATTGATACCAAAAAAATCTAACATTACAGTAATCATAAAAAGAAGCAATACACAACAGAGACACAAAAACCAAACACAGCAGAAAAGATACTACACATGACAATGTTAGTGTTACTATAAGCACAAGTTATTTACTTGATGAAAATGTGCAGGTGTCCTTACACCGTTACTGCAACAGGTATATATGATAAGTTGATAACAATAAATCTGACGTCACTTAAAAGTTTATAGTTTATATTCAACACCAAGGTAATAATTAGGGCATCCAAAAGTGAATAAAGTCAAATTTTTTCTGCCTTTTCAAACGGTTAGGAAACGTCCACAAACCAAATTTCACGTTGATACCATGAGCCACTCCTAAGTTATTAGGTCAAAAAAAGTCAAATTTATCATTAGGTCAAAATTTATCGTTAGGTCAAAATTTTCTTGCAGTACAGATTTTTCTCGTTATCGATATTTTATAAGTTACAACAGCAGATTTTGATATGTTTTTTTTCAAGTTTAGTTGCAAATCTGAATTAGTAGTGGGTTTGTTACTACTTCAGACGTAATAAAGTTGTTAGCTCACTGCTGGACGATTGGAATATTAAGTAGACTTGGCATAGCAATGCAAGAAACGTGGTCTCACAGTAGCCTACTTGATTTGGCAAATGCTCAATCCATTATGTATATATATTGTTTTAACTTTATGAGATTCGCACATTTGACTCTACTGTAGTTATTAATGCACTTATCATCATATCATGCGTGAGGTACAACCAAATTCTTCAAAAGTTGGAAGTATAATGCATGAATATGCTTCTGAGTTTACCTCAACACCTAAGGTGAATTAGTTTGCAAATTCTGTGACTGCTCAGCGAAAAGTGACAAAAGGTTTATAGTGGAAGCATATCGCCGCACTGCAAAGCATCAACGAGGTTCGTTTCATGAAACTGAAAATAGCCAGACGTTTTTAAAAGATGCTATACCACATTTTGCAGACAAACGACTTTTTGTTTCATTTCAACAGAACAGACTTATCGGTTTGTTTTCTAACATTGTATATGAATATGATTTGCGTTCCGCATTTCAACCGAAAATATAGAAAATTGATAGGTCAAAATAAAGTCAAAATTTGTAAATTATAAAGGCAAAATTTAACTTTTTAGGTCATAAAATTGGTTGCCCTAGTAATAATGATGTAAGACAATTGATTTTATTGAAGTACAGACATTTTATTAATTTTACCAATGTGCATAATTACAGTAGTCTAAACGTCCTCAGAGGATGCTGTTAAATACATTTCACGCAAACCACTTGTGAACGACTGAAATGAAACAGATTTTAGGTTGTTTGGGATTTGGGGCCAGTAAATCTTAGTTGCTTCTGGGTCTTTTTAAGATTAAATCGAGGCAGAAAATAGTTTTTTGTATTACTTAATCTAGTTTCGTATTTGTGTTTTTGATCTAGCTTAGAAAAGTATTTTGTGAAAATAGAGGATACTTTTCCCTTGTGACACTGAAACGTGAATTTACCAATTTCTAGTTCATATATTTTTGTTATTGACAATTTTTTGGAAGGTGTGTTAGAGCTGCAGTTTGATATTGATTTGGACTCAATGATTTTTATTATCTTTTGATGCATTTGCTTTTGTGGCTTTATAGCTGTTTCTCCAGCACTGCTCCAACTAATAATTCCATAATTTAGATGTGAGTAAACAAATGAGTAGTAGATACTGGAAAGAATTGCTGAGGTAGCAAACTTTTTTATATGTTGAATGATCCCCAGTGATTGTGCTAACTTTTTTGCAAATACATTGAATATGTGGTACCCAAGTTAGTTTCTTGTCAAATATTACAACAAGGTATTTATACGTGTCTGCCTGCTCTAGGTCTTGCACTGAAGATAGGATTATTTTGATATGAGGATCCTCTACGTCTTTCTTGTTGTTGGGTTGAAAGATCATGTACTTGCTTTTAGTGTGATTCACGCATAGTTTGTTATTGTATAGCCAGGTTACTATTGCACCGAGTTGTNCATTCACATTNTGTAGTAAAGTTTTTAGATTTGGACTAGACATTAGCAAAATAGTATCACCTGCAAAAAGCCTTGTGATAAAATTGGATGCTTGAGGTAAATCATTAATATAAACTATAAATAGTAAGGGGCCTAGCGTTGATCCTTGAGGTATTCCAGTTTTGATTGGATGTGGGTTAGATACAACGTTGTCCACAACTGTGTACTGGATCCTATTGGTAAGATAGCTTTTCACTAAATCAGATGCTTTCCCTCTAATGCCATATTTGTATAGTTTTGCAACGAAATATCATGATTAACAATGTCAAATGCTTTTTTGAGATTTAATAAGACTGCACATGTATAATTTTTGCGGTCAAGATTGTCAAGAATATTGCTGTAAATGTCAGCTATTGCTAGGGAGTTTGAGTGGCCACGTCGAAAACCACGTAATAAAAATACTACTTTACAATGGCATGTAAAAAAATCCTACTTTACGGTGGCCGTAATAAAAATCCTACTTACAATGGCGTGCNGTGAATTTCACGCTTAGGTCTGCAATAGTATCATATCTGANTTATACCCGCTGCTGACAGCATGATTACACAGCTACAAAAGATATGGANATTATATACCTACTGATTATAGCAGTGGCGGATCCAGACAAGGCGTTTGGGGGGGGGCANTCAAATTGAGGGGCGCCAAAAAGGTCTTTACTTACTAAATACCGAAGGTTGTCTGCAAAAATCATTGTGTGTCACACATAAGAGGTTACTTTTTGGAGGCCAAAAAGTTGCTATTTTTGTTGGTCGAACTACGCGATTTTTCAGGGAATAACCGCAGTTTGAAAGTGCTTTATATCATTAATTCAGAAAACGTTTGAATCGGGTCCCAATCAGTGGGCCTCATTTTTCACGAGCTACGCAGATCTCANATATATACTAAATGTATTTAAAAGGCATAAAAGTATGCTGCGCGCNAGCGTTTGCCNCCGTTTTGGCTATCCCTAGCGAAATCAGTGAAGAACAGTGTCTGAAACGTATCCCCGACCTGGTTAGAAGGAGAACAGTTCTTCTTAGACTTGGAAGTGACAACTCATGTCCCACGATAGGATTCAAATAAAAAGCTAAACGACAATCACGTTTCCAAGAGAAACTTGCGCATTTACATATACATGAAAATTTATTTATTGCTGAAGCGACAATTCAAAAACAACACGCGAATAAAAGGCATTTGCCAAGACACTACTCCTATTTTAGATAGCTTTGAACGTAAAAAACGATCTCATAATCGCATGATAGATTTACACTGGGCCTTAAAGCATATTTCCATAAAACACATTTAACGCCACTAAAGGCAGATTTTCAATCAAGTCTTCAAATACCGTTTCACATTTTTCGACATTGGATTGCTGATGTGAAGAAACAACATCAATCCCACTAGACCAGGCTATTAAAAAAAGTTGTGACACTTTTCAACAGAAGTGGAAACAAGCGGGCTGAGCCCCCGAAATTAACAATCAATACCTCCAAAGTTAAGCTCTAGTCTCCCCATGAAGTCATTTTTCAATTCATTGTATACTATTGCGAAGGCCCCAAAGAAGCTCAAAGCCATCCCCAATGCTGTTGATCTGGCGATGGATCGGCTTCTATTCAGGCAGGCCAGAAAACACAGATGAGAATCAGCCTATCACCAATTTAAAACCACGAACCTTCAGCAACACCACGGTCACCAGTAAAACAGTTAAAGATTTCACCACAAGATTGCTTTTTTGCTCAAATTTATATGATACAAGCCGAAGAGCTGTTGGAGCTGTGTACCATGATTTATTGAGGCGCGTCGCTTAGCGCAGTAATCAGAGGCGTGAAGACGGGGGTCAAAGGGCACAATTCCCCAGGCGCTAAATCACTACGAGGGTGCCGAAAAGTCCTACCAATGTCACAAGTACTTCAGTGCAGTACATTTGCTTCCGAAAGACTTTGGGTCGGAACATGGGGGCGCCAAACCTGGTACTTGCCCCGGGCGCCATCTAACATCGTTACGCCCCTAACAGTAATTCAATGCTCCTCCGCGTTGTCCATGTATATGCAGTGAGGAGTTGTACAATTGCATAGTTACGTAGGTCATAATTCTTTGAGCTAATCGAGCACGCTCAATGCATTATTGCCACATAGCGGCAAGTTGTCTGCTAACGTATACGTCTGTAGCTTTTTACACGCTGCATTATGGTTCAATCAGCAGGGGCGCAACGAGGGGGCAAGGGGGACGCAATTACCCGGGCGCTAAATCACTCTGGGGGCGCCAAAAAGTCCCAACAATGTCACACGTACATTCTTCAATACAGTACGTTTGCTTCCGGAAGACCCCAGGTTCGAAAATGGGGGCGCCAAACTTGTTTTTTGCCCCCGGCGCCATCTGACCTCGTCACGCCCCTCTCAATCTGGAGATTAGTTCCGTCAAGAAACTTATCCACGCACCTTTATGTCGCAAAACTACGATGCAGACAAACTGCGGACTCACGAACTGCATTGGCAATAGCCCTGAAACTGGTTTTTCGTTTTCATTTTGGAGGTTTGTAAAATCTTGAGTCAGTAATACGTTTTCCATATTGCATTCCCATTTTTACTGCTGCCTTTCCTTTTCCTTTCAAGGTGGTCATCGGGCATTAAAGAAATAAACTTGCGAAAAAACAGACCATTTTCATACAGCACAGCAGCAAGAAGAGAACTGTGTTGAGCGAACGCGACTGCGTTTGTGAAGGCTGGACAGTTCTCAAGCGACAAAGAAATAACGAAACAGTGGAACTATTACGAAACAATAGCCTTGTCACGCCAATCGATAAGAGATTGGGTAAAGTACGGCATGTAAATCCTGACGTTTCACTACGCGAAAAAAATTGTTTAGTTGAAGTTTTTTTAAATCTTTTTCTACTTCCATGGGTACCAAAAAGGGGCGCATTTATGGCAAAGGAGCGCCATTCAAGGGGGCGCCACAGAGGTTTGGGGGGGAAGTTGCTCCAGACTTCCCCCTTCTGGATCGGCCACTGGATTATAGCTTAGTTCTTTTTAGATCGCTGCACCACTACAGACCAGGCTTGACCATTCTGACTAGAAAGTAAGATGTTGCGGTAGTCAACGTTTTCTTACTTCTACAACTAGCACCACGCCTGTCCAGCTACGATGCCACAGCCTTAGCGATGATTAAACCAAGGAAACATCAACGACGCGCAGATCCATTGTTGCAGTCTGGTGTCATAACTCGTAACAATCGCATTTAGTGTGCCAGAAAGAGTATTGTGTTACGAAAAGTAAGTCTAGTTTTCAGTCAATTTGGCAAAACGTTAGTATCTAGGAAGGGACCCGAAGCCGGAGATACCTCGCAAATGGCCATACAGTAGTTCCAGCGCCGGTCCTGAGTTTAAACTGAGCTCCGGCTAATATGCAGAAGAAATGGTAAAGGCTCAAAGACAGATCCCTACGGAACACCGCATGTTACGGATAACAAGAAGATTTATATCCGTTCTTTTAGTTCCACTGCATCCTGTAGTCCAAGTAAAAAAGCAAGAAGTTTTAAGAACTCTTTTTACTCGATTATAAGACAAGTTTTCAAGTATGATATTACGATCAACACAATCAAAAGCTTTGTTCATGTCTAATAGCAATATACATGTTATTGATTTGTTATATTGATTACAAATCACATTATGATAGCCTAGATTGCAATAATTGCTAAATGTGTAGAATGGCTAGTGCGAAGACCATACTTCTGTGGGCTTGGAATACAATTGCTCGAAACATAGATTACAAACCAGGGGCGTATCCAGTGGCGTATCCAGCCCAAGACTTTGGGGGGGCATAATATTTGATTTTTAGGCGAATAACACTATTTTGTTTGGAAAAACGCCTCTCAAACCACAAAATGACTATATGTTCTAAAAATTTTGGGAGGGAATGGCCCCTTTACCCCCCCTGACTACGCCTATGGGCGCATCCAGGGGGGTGATTGGGCTGATCGACCCACCCTAAAACCTACGAAAGTAACTTTATTCGCCATGATTTTGTACAATTCGGAAAACAACATTCGCGATTTAAGGCCATTTTCCCTCTATTTTTTTGTCACAGCACTGTTGTGAAGTATAGGCCTACTTTATCTCTCTTACAGTAGTGAACCAACCCATAATTAGACTTGGCAATCAAATATATAAATCGCCCCCCCTAACCTTGCTGGTTGGTTCCGCCCCTGCTACAAACATCTTTCAAATCAAATTTTTCCATATCTTTCAAGACGGTTTTAAGAATGGATATTGAATTACAGTCATAAGGGGCATTCGGAATGGTTATTTTAGGGATGGGTATAATTTTAGCAGTTTTTGAAATGCTGGAAAATTTACCTTGCGGGTATATTGATCACAAATTTCAGATAACGATGAAGATGAAATAGCAGACTGGTTTAAAACTTTGCTGGAATGTCATAAGAATTTATTGTGTCGAATTTTTTAGATCAAATTATTTGACCTACTTCACCAGCAGTAGCAAGTGGACACTACCACAAGTTGGAAAATGACTCAAGGAAGTCATTGAAAAATATAAGGGTAGGGATACTTAGAAGGATAAAATTTTTCTAATATTGGAAAAGTTAATATTTAGTTCTTCACCATGGTTCTCATTCCTGGAATCAGAATTGTCGGATTCTGTATACCTACTCTGTTTTTTGTGGAATTTATTCCATTAATTACCTTCCAGGTTTTTTAATATCATTTCTGCAGTTTTCTAATTTTGATCTATAGTAATTTTGCTTTAAAGATCCCTTGAGATGAGTAATTTTATTTCTGTAAAATTTGTACCTAGATGAAATTGCTATATTTTTGTTGCAAACATTTTTGCACTAGGCATTCGTTTTGGTGATGGACACTATCTACCTTTATTTAATCAGTTGGCGATTCAGAACAACATATTATGGGGGCCCGAGGCAAGGCTGAAAAAGGGGCCCTCTGATGACGTCATGATACTCAGGCAACCGTGATAAGACCTTTTAATCAAGCCTAGGAAGGGAATAAGCGGGCCACTCAAGGATACGTTCCTGGGACTACGTCATCACTGACATAACAGAAAATGCAAGAGGGTATTCAATGATACACAACTTTAAAAGCACTGAAAGTTGGGAAGACAAAGCTAACAACATATATTAGTTAAGCGATAGCAAGTTGGCATCGTCCCCATCTTCTCTAATTTTGTGCCCCATTTCTCTGCATTCACCATCAATAAACTAGAAAGTTTATGACACCCTTTCCTCCTGAAAAAATGCTTGGTTTCCTGAATTTGTTCACAGCCATGTCCTTTGAGGGATTCCATGAAACCATGGGCAACAACCAAGCTGATTCGAAACACTGAATTGAATTTGTTTTAAATTTTAAAACACTGAATTTGTTAATTTAAAACACTGAATTTGTTTTAAATTTCATCCTTTTAACCACAAACAATGTATGACTGCAATTTTCAATAGGCTTACTCAAAAAAGCAAATTGAGTTTGATACAGTTTAATGGAGTACAAAACAGGTCTATGTTTAAGTTTGAACACAACAAAGCTCTTGGGATTTCATATGCGCTACATATGCTTTTAAATCAAGGGCCCCTTCTTCACAGTCGGCCACAATATATTATGAGAAGCTTCGTTCTCTGACAGTGAAAAAATTACCATTTGGTAGAAATTTTTGCTCTTAGGCTACTTGATAGGGTCTTTTCAGAACTTTTTGGAACAAATTTTAACCCACAGTTTATTTGTAAGGTATTCAGGTTGGTTTGAAGCTTTTCCTTATTTGCACGTTAGAGATGCAGACGTGGGTCCTTTTGAAAGTAGAGTATTTACACATTACAATGGTGGTTGGGTGTCCCTTTGAAAGCAGAATACTTTACACTTTGCAGTTGTTGTTGTGACCCATTTCAAAGCAGGGTATACCAGCACGTTCCAGTGGCTGTAAGAGACCCATTTGAAAGCAGAGTTACTTACACATTGCAGTTGCTACTGTGGGCCCCTTTGAAAGCAGGGTACTTACACACTGCAGTTGCTGTTGGGGACCCCTTTGAAAGCAAAGTGCTTATTTATGATCTGCCTCGGAATATATTATATGAGTGGAAAACACATTTTTTACAAAAATGAGTAAAACACCACAAGGGGGCTCGATTATCACCACAGCTCTGCACTAAAGTTAAGAAACACTTGTCGCTGCAGCTTAACACAACAGTTGGTTAATTTATCTAGCCCAGTAATTCCACAAAGTATGGGTCGAGACCCAAACAAGGTTGGTGAAGGGTCAAAAAGTGTGTCACGCCGAGGTGATCCCAACCGAAGTTGTAGAATGTCAATGTTACCACTGCTTGTCTTTATCTGTATCGCAAGTAAAAAAAGAACATTTCACTGCCATTAAAAACGAAATTAGCAACTTACTGCCAAAAATCATCGGTACAATCATTATGTATTCCATACGTTGGTTGAGGCTTGGGACGCGAGGTGTTCACCAAACTCAGGTTTGTGTCGCGCTAAAAACAATTTGGTAACCGCCTGGGTTTTTTTTCTCTGATTCATTTCGGTCATTTTTTTTCTGAGACATTTTGGTCACTGAGACATTTCGGTCATTTGTCTCACAGTTGTATCAAAACTCGCCATAATAGTGTTGATTAGCCTAAATTTTCGGACATTCTGACCGAAATCACCTAAATTATTTCGGTCATGTCAAACACGTTTCGTTCTATGACCGAAAAAAAACAGGTAACCGCTAATCTAGCCATTCCAGCGTAAACGTTTGAAGCATTTTTTAAAGCCATTAGTGCCTGAATGTGAAAGTGTAATCGACTGGGAAAAAATTCAATTTAGTTTCATTTTAGTCGCATGCGCTTTATCGAGAAAACAGATTGCAAGCTATCTGTAAGTACTGGCAGTGCCAATGCCCTCAGCACTTACAAAATGAAAAGCATCTTCCTATTTACACTGTCCACCGAAAGGAATCCTTTCCCAGCAAAAAAATACATCAAGATCTTACAGAACAGCCTATATATTTCGCCTACTAGGTAGGCATCATCAGTTCTGCTCTTATATGTTAGATTTTGGTGCTGACTTTATACGTTGCAACTGAATGATTTCAAAATTACTGTAGGATAGGGCAGCAATTAAGGTTCGACATAATTGCGATTGAACCGTCACAGCACATGTTTGGATGACCTGGGGTCTGCGGGCCAAATGTGGCCCGCGTGAACATTTAATATGGCCCGCATCAAAAATTTCGATACCCAATATAGAACACACCACTGCGCTAAGACGAAACTCTGTGATAAGTAGACACTTGAAACAGTTAATTAAAAGTATTAAGCATCTCTCGTTCTTTCTCATAGTTTTCTCTCCGTATTTTCCTTAGGAAGGAAGTCAAGGGTACAATTATAAGATAAAGTAATTATTTTTGTTCCCCCCCGGCGCCATTCCACAACATGTGTGGTCCGTGGTAGTAAATAGGTTCCCTGCCCCTGACCTAGATCTTGTTGAAAAGTGTCTATGATCTAAATGCGTAATAAAAAACTTTGAAACTAGATTACTTCATGGCCACGTTTGAGCTTCAAGGCATATAAAACGTATTTCACCGCCGTGTTCACGCATTTAGTTTCAAAGCTGTACAAAAACAAATGCCGTCAATGTTCATTTAAGCCTTAAACTTTAAGGCTACGTCTGATGCTGCAGACAAGGGCAAGTTATACAATATCTTTAGCATGCCAGAATTATCAGATAGGAATTTTGCGATGGTCTTGAAATGAAGTCTACATCACCTTCAAATTGGATACAGCAAGGTGGTGCGCCAGAAACAACTGCGGAAAGCTTTACTCCTTGTTTTACTTCAGGTTGGTGATCGCAAGCGCTTTGATACAACTTGTCTTTCATTATCGTCAACTTCCACACGGAGTTTAAACTTGAGGTAAATATCAGCCAAGATATGAATTCTCCAGCATTGACACACTAAACAAAGTTTGATTAAGTCATGGACAATTGGAAAACTATATTGATTTGATCAGGTTCGACTAAAAGCCGAAATAGGGTAAGTTCCTCAGGCCGTTGCGTAGATTTACATTTTGCACTGTAGTATTTTTTCGGCTTTCGCATCAGAAGCTTTATCAAACTGAACATTTTTAATGCAAAGTTTAGAATTGGGGGGGAGAATTGTCCCCATTGCCACCCCTGGCTGCGCGCCTTGCAGATAATAGCCTATATACACTGCTGCTCTCTTTTCCATTTCAGACTATCAATTATGAAAAACAATTAATGCGAAATTCATCCCTTATACTGAGTATGATTTCGCTGCTTGTTTTCAACCAAATGCGAATTTTCTCTTTTTTCTACAAGTAGTCTGATCAAATCCATCTTGTCTAGAAAGGGCTTTGACGTCTTTGTATTTCTACACAATCGCCTTCAAATGTAATGAGACTGGTGTAGGGAGAAACCACACTTCGCACATTCACCCTGTCACTTTGCAAGCGCGTGGTAACTGCTTTAAATCTATCCAGCAGTGGGTTCCACAATGTGACAGATTATTGCGTCGGTAATGTTCGAAAATATTGGTAAGTTCTTTTTTTAGCACATGTACCGTTACAACCAACTTACCTAACAAATTTCATAAACTGCTGCCGCAATCCTGCCGCCCTAGCTTCTGTTAACCCAAAGAAAAGAAACGAAAGGAAAAACGCAATTAAGTAAAAAGAAAAAAACAAGAAGTACAACGGACATAGTTGTACAATAGTCACCATGAAACGAACTGCAACTAAGAGCGGCACAAACATCGAACCAATAACAGACAAAACCGGCAACTGCATAGTTTGAATGAAACACATATATGTTTAATATCGCGAAGCAATAAAACCTACATTTGAAAGAGGAGCTGTTTATATAATTTTATAAAAGTATGATATGATTTATGTGAGAAGTTTTTCTGGAACAGCTGTAGCTTTTAATACCTGGTTAACGCAGTGTAACTGGTGGAATGAAGGTTTTATCTTGCAGTGTCAGCACAAGCTACTCCAACTGTCCACAAGGGTTTGCGCCAATTCGACACTTCTGCGCACGTCAGCTAAACACCCACCACTGATCATAGAGCGTTTTCGTGTTCAACTGATGGAAGTCCTCACAGCAGTATATCGTGGTTATTCGGTCAACATATGAGGCGAGTAACTATCAGACATCCTAAACAGCTTTTACATTTCACAAGAACATGTTATTGCAAGTGCATGTTCCTGATTGCAGTTGGAGGCGGTTCCAAAAAATACTGCCTTGAGCTTGCAATCTGGTCCACTCGGTGAATCACCGAGGAGAAAAGTCCAATTGCAATGCTAACAGTCGAACAAAAAACGTTTCTACGCCACCCCCATTTGTAACACGTGCAGAAAAAACGCCGAAGTTAATAAAAAAATTGTTGTTTGAATGTCAACCATCAACTGACAGGAGTTTTTGCAGAGAAGATCGAACCAGTGATGGCAAATACAAAAACCGGCTCGACCTCGTTCAAAGCTGTCACCACGGACCTTCATAAAACCGTACAGGTGATGAAGGAGCTTTCTAGCAGCAACGCTGTGGTTGGACTGAGTTGAAATGTTGAAACTGTTTACTTCGAAATAAATAAAGTCGAGCCCTATCGATGTTCGCGATAGAAATGGAAGAGTTTGGACAGTGAGATCAAGTGCACTGAGAATGCTCAGCGCGTCCGCTTTCTCATAGCAAACCTGCTTTTCGGATGTACTTGTGGACTACAGCGAAAAGAGCCTGTTGTAACACAGTCAACTTGCTGGGAAGAGCAACAACCACCCTCCGAGAACCAATACCGATTTCACTTATGCCCGATCTCCAGGATGTTATGACAACATTGCTTTGAAATTGCGTCTTGCCGTCAAAGCGTCAAGAGTAAACGCCATGTTGCTAAGCGTTCTGAGAGTCGGCGGTTTTAATTGAACTTTTATCCTGTTATAGTGCGCACTTTCGATCTTTTTTGGGCGATGTTGGTTTTCAAACATTTTGTAATTTGCAATGTCAAACTTATCATGCTGTTGTCCATGAAATCAAACTGTCAAAGGTTCTTGATTTTTGTCAAAAATAGGAAGTATTCGAATTGTTCTGGGGCAGGAAGATGCCAGCGTTAAAGTGAACAGTCTGTAACAACATCCTGGTATGTCTTCTTATAAAGAGGTATTTTACTGATGCGATAAGTTACACATTCGAAAATTCAATGGTTCTTCAGTTCTGGTCCCTGTAGTTCTCGGTGACCCAGGTCGTTACACAACATCTTTACGTAAGACACATTTGTTCGGTGTACAGCGTCATAAAAGCATCAATGTGAAATGTCTCTACCTTGAACCAATGGAGTAGCCAGCCCAAAATTTTGCGAGGGGCCAAGTCTTTTGACTTTAGGGAGCAGCAATATTTGGTTTGGAACAGCTCCTCTCGAAGCACAAAACGACAAAACATGCTACAAATTTGGAGCCCATGGACCATTTGACCCCCAGAGGCTACGCTTATACCTTAAACTCATACTTCAGTCATAAATGTGGAACATAAGTCTCAGGTGAATTGACTGGCAAAATATTCTCTTCATAAACCTTGCTTCAGCGTAATTTATTTGCAAAACTCAAACAAATATTTGAAGTCGTGTTTACTTGATTGTTTCGCTCTCTTATGACAATATATCCGTCGCTAAGCATGTCAGATTTGGGGAAACCATTAATTCTGTGATCCAACTACTGTGCAGTAATTCTTCGATTACGTTCCTAAATGCTGGGAGTGCCCGTTTGAAAGAGTCCAGAACAACATACTCAACATACTTATCGAAAACACCATTTTCTCCCCAAGTCAAGGACTTTAATACGCACTCGTTTCTTAAATAAACTTTATCGCAATGCACCTGTTTAAATTCTCCTGCCCTCTCTGTAATATTCATCATGAACCATTCCGGCTTTGGCAAAAACGATTCTATTCGACATCATGTCAAGCTCTTGCGGTGGGTCAAGTTTAATGGATGAGGTCGACTGGCATTGTCGAATGGAGTGCACACAGGGTCGTCGAAGCTCAATGAAGCTCTTGAAACTAATTTCCTAATACCCGGCAAAGAATAATGCCGTGCAAATATGTCTTGCCCTACGCGATGGCTGGCACAAATGTTGCACATATCCATCGATCCGTTAATCAGTAATTGGCTAAACTAAAGTTTCTGTTGTGGAATGAAGGGCTTTGTTAAGCCTTCGTGCTGTCTGATGAGCAATAAATATCAACTATTAATCAACATTTCCATCTATTGCACAAGTGCATCTATCGAATCGGTGCGATTTGAATTGTTTTCCTATTACATGGTCGCACAAGGACTAAATTCCACATGTATATCATCTAGGAAGCGAAATGAATTTTACTTAATGTTAGCACCACTCCTTCCAGCGCGCTTAATTTTCAAAAATAAACCAGAAAAAAGGTATGAAAAAGGCTTTATAATATCATCGGCTACTTCGCAGTAATGTTTCAAACTAAGAAAACATTATTGTTAAGTTGAAATGCCAAATCCAGAACCACTGGTTGGGAAAGAAATATGAACTGTTGATAATCAGGCCCGTAGCCAAGTTTTAAGATTTGGACGGCAAAATGCATTTTTAGAGGGGCAAGATTTTTGTTTTTATTTTATGTTTAAAACAAATTTTTCATGGCACAACAAAATTCGGGGGTAACAACAAAATTTTGATGGCACTGCTCCCGAATGCCCCCCGTGGCTACGGGCCTGTTGAGAATACCGAAGCCTTGAATGCTCTTGGTGCACACTCAGTTTGTCCTTCATCTTACACATAAATCACAACTTTTCAACATGGAAAATGTAGAGCTTTAAATGCAGCATAATGACAGGCTCATTGGGAAAGAGGCAAACGCTTGGCGGAGTCATCATGTTGAACGGAACGCAACCCTGACCCCAGTTTAACGCTCTTTTCATTGGGTGATATCGAAATTAGAACCACTGTTTGATATCTCCGTTCGGCCTGACAGTAGTGTGAATCTCCAGCTAGGTAGTAACTTTTAGCCTCTAAATCGGAGAACCGACTTTATTAGCAACTCACCATATGAGTGATCTAACCTGGGAAACTCGGATACTAATCGAGGAAAAATTTTCAAGATTATTTTTCCTATCACATGCAACAATGCATTTTCGTAAAGTATTGCAACATTGAAGGCCAAGCGTTTTCTTGCAGTGGAAGCTAATAGCAGCTTTGAACGCAATTTCTGCTGAATTTGTTGTTATTAGATGCATCATTGTACCCAAAACCCAATACATCTTTCAGATCGGACAACCGGCTTCTCATTCTTCTAGTTTTGACCACGATTTAATCACAAACACAGGCGTTAAGACCTCCTACAGACGATTTGGTCTTCCTGGTGTTTCATGATTTGACTTCACATTTTAAAAGAACACCTTACACTGATTTTAATTACATTTCATGAGCAGGATGAATGAATTTTGGTTTTAATGATGTTGGAGCCAAGCAAAGTCAGATTTCTGTTCAGACTGCTTAGAATTAAATCAATGCGTAAAGAAGTGACCTTTCAAGGAACAAAAAACGCATAAAACAAAGATTTCAATTAAATCATGTTGAACGTTTGAAAAACAGCTTATTATTGGTAAAATCTAGTTTTAAAAAAACGAAATTTAAATAGAGCCAGATCAATATTTGCTGGCCATGGAAACAGTTGACTTTGAAACTTCCAACGCCATTGAATTTAAATCTGTGGCTTTTGGTTGTTTCATTAAATGACCACTTTGTAAGACTACCAAGTTGTGCATTGTTTTAAAGTATCATCTCATCCGATAAGAGCTAATGCAGAGCTCAATGCGATCTGAAAAGACAAATTGCATCGCGCGTCTGCTTGATGTACGTAAGGCCAATTACAAGCAATATCTTTGAAATTACATAAATACTAAACAACGCATACAGTATGTTCTAAAAACTCACCTAACCCATGACAACATTGGTTGCTACGTTCAAATGTTTCGTCACAAATAAGAACAATGGAAAAAAGCAGAAACAGGCCCGGATCTCCCATGTAGGCTTTAGAGGCTATAGCCTAGGGTGGCAGATTTTCCAGGGGCGGCATAGAGTTTTTCGATAGTTTTTTGAGTTGATTGCTTAGGAATCTTGCAGCACCCAATCTAGACAACATTTCCTCTTGGGTGAAAATTGGCGGCAAACGTTTTATAGCCTGTGGGCGGCCAGCACTGGAAACCCAGCCCTGGGCAGTAATATTCAGGTAAATCACAGAAAACATCCAATAATGCCTCAAGCTGCATACAGATTCATTAAAATTCGTATTTTTACAGTTGCAGTGCAGAACAATGAAAAATATTTTCTAACAACTCAATGAAAGGCCATGATTGTATATGTCAGCTATTTTCCAGGTCTCGCTTCTCAACAGTGATAAATTGAAACTTCGAACCAGGATCAGAAATTTTCGCCGCTTTACGTACACGTTTCTACTACATTCATCTAAAAGTTGTGTTATCTACCGTGGAGAAAAGTCATGGGCGGATCCATGGAGCTAACGAGGTTAAGAGGGCTGAAGCCCCACATAAATGTTTAGTTGTTTTTTTAAATCGATGTTCTCCGGTGCACAAATGTGCATTGTGGTGACATTTTTCGGGATCTCTAAATACTGCAAATCCTTTCTAGTACAGGGATAAGGACGAAAATAACCATCAACGAGAACATAATTGCGATCTTCACCGGGAATTCGGATTTCGACTATTGCATCTAATTCATTGTTGAAAGTTGTAAGCGATATCGACGATGTAGTTGGAATCACCAATAATAATAATAATAATAATTCATGCATTTATAAAGCGCCGAAATCCGACATGTCGCTCTAAGGCGCTGAACAATGATGTTACGAAAGTGACNTGCAAAG
>JGI24159J19872_10002085_pt1 | contig 23272 bp, 12 predicted proteins | sample Ectturendosymbi4_FD_19872 | JGI IMG/M metagenome (IMG submission 19872) | reverse complement strand
AGCAAATCTTCGAATTCCGTGCAGTGTAAAAACGCCCCAATATCGAGTTCACAAGTGCGTTCACGAAGGTAAGCCAAGGGGGACGAATCGCTCACGCTTCATGACTGCTGATAGCAGTAAGGCATGTGGGTTTATACCAATGGTGGACGAACTGCGGGTCGCCGACATATTTTCTGTGGCTCTTCTGGATGAATAGCAATATCTCAATTAATAGAGAGTTGTTGCCTCATATTTAACGTTTGTTTCATTTATCAATGTGTTTACACAAGTTCGTGATGTCAGTCACCAGCAGTGCCCCTGCAAGAAAACTATACATTTCGCAAAATGTTATTTTTAGTGCGCATGCTATTTCACAACCATGTAGAGTAGACACACAACCAGTGGAACGTTTCGAAAGGGCTATGCGATGTACATACGATATCAAATTTCGATTGTTACAAGTGCGTAAGAATGAGATTCACTGCGCAAATGCTCTGGTGGTTCTGCGGATTTGCGCACCTTAGAGGGAACACTAGTTACCAGGGAGTCTGCGCGATTTGATAACAACGACAAAGTGGAGGAATACTAAAATAAGTTGTAAGACTACTGGAGAAGTTCCAAGCCACATTTGACCATTTTCAAGAGTTAAAACCTTGCTTTGCGTTCCTTGTACATCCATTCAATGTTAATGTATCAGTGATGGCTGTTCAGTTGGCTAACCGTTTGTTACAAACTTGTCCGCTGTTGAAATAAGACTAACCGAAATGCAAGAAAACCTGGCTCAAAAAAAACTTTGGTCACTGCCACCCTACACTTAATTTCTGGCGACAGGTTCCAGAAAGTACATACCCAGAATTTAAAAGAATTTGGAAGAATTCATTTGCACAGCTTTAACAACGTACCGTCCAGATTTTCGGGGACTAGAAAATCAAACAAAAACTTAATACTCACAATTCCTATACATCATTTCATGTAAAATTTGCATTCTTTACCATATTTGGATTGACGCTACAAACTGTTTTGCGGCTCGCTGGTGTTTTTGGTTTTCTGCAAATGACTCTTCTATTGAACAAGTTTGCCCACCCCTGGTTTATAATATGTGTAAAGAAACAGTGAAGAAGAAGCTTTGCGGCCAACAAAATGTGTTTTTTGCAACCAGTGCTCCCTCTCAAGGTGCGCAAATGCGCAGTTCCACCATATGGGGCGCCGTTCGTAAAAATATTATATCTGACAGATTTAGCACAAAAACTGCTATCTCTGCGTATATTTACCTATCTCTGTGCTGCGCGCATTTAGCTATCTCTGAGATAGGTACATGCGTGCAGAGGTAGCTATCTCTGAGATAGCTAAATGCGTGCAGAGATAGCTATATCTGCGCAGAGATAGCAGTTTTTGTGCTAAATCAGTCAGATATAATATTTTTACGAACGGCGCCCCATACCACCAGACCATTTGCGTAGTGAAATCTCATCTCGCGCACTTGCAGAAACATTCCAAATCATTGGAAAAGCACAAAAATAAGAAGATATTTGAATTAAATGTGTAGCTTGTTCGTATTGTCACAAGATTTTACACTTATTCTAAAAATTCACAAACTTTATAATTCATTTAGAACTCTGCTAACTTAGTCTTTAAAAATCCATGCTCACTAAAACAAACATTTGCTCACTGTAAAGTTTTCTTACAAGGAAAACACTGTATGCAACTGTTGCCGTAAGACTGGACATATTCTTTTTTGCAAACGTTTATTTGCATTGCAGCACAAAAACCTGAAAAAGATATGCGAAATGTCGACTTTTCCCCCCCCCTGGAAAAATTTCTGCGGACGCCCATGGTAATTTTCCTTACTCACTAAAAAAATCTGTCTCCTGTGTGAAACTATTTTCGTTGAAGAATTTTACATTTTCACAAAACGAGGCACCGAAAGCGCATTATTTATTTTTGTTTTCTGCTACTCATTCAACGTTCTGATGTTCAACAAAAATCAAATCAGGCTACTTTTCAAACACCAAATGCTTTCTCTACTGTAAAACTCGCGTTGTGCGCACAATCGCCATGTTTATTGCTTCACAAAAATTTTTTCGTTTTCAACATCAGTGATAACTACTGAAAAAGTTCGCACAGTCTGTGGACGTTGTCAAATCACAATTCCCGGTCACCTGAGGTTTAGGTTTCCGAGAATGTTGCAGAGCGTCCGCTNAATCTCCTACCGCTCCGTTTTGAATACCAAATGTTTTGTGGAAACTACAGAAAAGTGTTCTACTTGAGATGACAGATAAATCACTTCGCGTNAAACTCATTATCGTGAGTTTGCTTGAACATAATTTAAATCAACAAATCTGACTGCTTAGTTTTCGTTCTTTTTACTCTCTTCACGCAAAGTTATCGTTGACGAAAATTTTGGTTCATCCGCGTTTAAACCTGACACAGCCCTACCAAACGTCAGGTAGTTGGGCTTTTTTTATCATTGCAATCTCGCTGAACGTTTATTTGCCTCCGTGTGTTTAGCTAAAAATTCATGGTGCCATTTTTTGCCAGTGGCCATCGCCTAGGCTAAACAAGCAGAGTTGGTGTTGAAAAAATTTTTCTTTGATTAACATTCTTACCTGACACAGCCATACCAAATGTCAAGTGATTGATTTCTTTTATCATCACGATCTTGCTAAATTTTACTCACCTTCATGTGCTAAGCCGCAAATAACATGATGTCGATTTTAGCATGCGACCGTTGCTTGAATGTAACACCAAACTTTGGATGCTACAACTTCGCATAAGAAAAGGAACTGTTTTCTTACCGCTTGGATTTGATTTTCCTCAGTTATTAAATAAATTCTGTGTCGTTCTTAGTGTTTTTTGCATATTTTCATGCAAAAGTTTTTCAGATATTACGCAAAAGTACACATGGTCATTGAATGTACTGATAGGGAAACTAAGTTTCATAATGGAATAAAATAAATTTATGATAGAAGATTTCATATGAATAAGATTTCAGCACTGTGGATACGTAGTGGTACGTGAAATCGACGTCCTATAAAAAAATTTGCTTGATTGATTCACTTGCTTGCCACCTTTGTGGGGACCCGCAACTTGAATAGGCCTGCAGGTACATGCAAGTTTAAGTCATTGCAAAAAGATAAAAGCAGACCCGTTGGCAGATTCCTCGAAAGCTTTTACAGTAAATCGAGAGCTTTCAATTGTTGATGTTGGAAGGTTTTTTTTTTAGAGCTGATGCCAGCTGTTTGATGCGCATTGCACACCTTTAAAGCTAAAGCATTCAGCACTTAGGCTGCACTTTCAAAAGCTGGAATGTTAAGGAAACGGTGGTAGGTCAATTCGCTCTCGAATATCTAAATGACCATTCTTTGCACGCAGGCTATATAAACTACTCTCTATACAAAACTACTATCGCGAATAAACTGAACCATGTAGAAACAAGGACCTCAACTTAAAATACAAGTAGTCAGTAGTCAAGGCCCGTAACCGGCTTGGAACACCAGGGGTAGCGAAGAGTTTTCTGAGAGGGGCCCAAGTTTTTAAAGTATGTCCAATAGTTTTAAACTATGTCCAACACATTTTCCAGAAGGGCGAGGACCCCCTCTAGTAACGGGCCTGTCAGTAGGTTTCACATGAAGCATAGATCAACATCACATTTTTTTTAAATCTGAAATACTGCATAAAAATTTCGTGGGAGGCTTTGATTCCCCGGTTTGTCTCCCACCCCTAATTCAATTTACACGCGCATTAAACTCTGTGAAAAACAGTTTTGATCTTTTATTGCTTTACCATTCTCTTGAGTACTGTACACAGAGCGCGGCACTTGCATTGATGGGCACTCTGTGGGCGTTTCTGCAGTCTGTGTTTCATTCATATGTACATGCACTGTAAAATAACTTTTCCTATATCATAATTGTTCAATGACTATTTCTTCAGATCACGTTTTTTCTTTAACAACTTTTTTCAAAAACACATTTCAAGGTTAGGTTTTTCAAATAGAAGCTACGTCAGTAAAAGAACACCAAAACCTTTTTTTATGTGTAGCAAAAGGAGCGGTAGCGAATAGCGGTAGCTCGCTACTATTTTTATTCAGTAACGGGTGCGGTAGCGCCGCGATTAAATTTAACAAGGAGCGACGCTATAATAAAGTAGCGGTTGACCACCTCTAATGGTACACAACTACGAGAAAAAGTAGAACAATGCGCTCGCAAGTTTTGCAACGTGAGTCTGCAGGCAAAGGAGTGGACATGAGTGAACTTCAAGCTCATCACTGCATCACACCAGAACAATGAAGCTGGCTCTTTTGTAGTGCGAGTTTCATGCCGGTAAATACTGCAAAGTGTTATTGCAAGGTTTGAATGGATTTATCGGAATCGATATGCTTGCCACATATTTTCTAACATTTTTTGGTTCTTAGTCCCAATTTCCAGGGGAGGGCAGAAACCCGTTTTGCCCACTCTGCGGACACCTATGTAGTCCAACGTATCTCTTAAAAAACAAAATGTCCTTGAAAAAATTTCAAGTGATCTGGCAACCCTGGGTGGGGTTCAGTGGTGTAAATGGAGGTTTGAGTCAGGGGGGAGGAACTTTGCTGAAGGGGGCCCATTGACCACCGTTTGGAAATAAAATAATTAGTTTCCAAAATTCACGTACACTACATATATAATATGGGCTTCAGACTTCGCATATTCGCGCCACATATAAGTGAGTGTAAGTCTTCATGCACACCCGGTTCGTGGTGAATCGCACATTCAACGACATGCTAACCGAGAGATTGCAACAAAGGATACTCGAATAATACAAAAATGTTTATAGCACAGTACAAAGCAGATGTTACATTATAAACATAAACAGCACAGGCATGGGCGTTCACAGAAATTTTTCCATTGATCGGCAAAGTCGAAATTTCGCTTGCCCATTTCAGGCTGCTGACGATACAATGCAAATGGGCGTTCACATAAGGCTTTACCCTTTCTTCACTACGAAGAAAATGACTCATGTTACGGCAACAGTCACAAAAATGCGCTTCGTTGGCAGCAAGGTTTCTTCTCACATCTTATAAAAGTACGTGACTTACTGCAATCAGCAGTCATTGTCTGCTGCATTACATGCCACAGATGTCTTCAACAGTAACATGCGGCTAAACACCTACTACCACCACTTGAAGTGAAACTTTGCTGCCATGTTACTGTTACGAAATGAAGGCCAATTTTAGAACTATCCGCACCCATGTTTCGCAACCTGCCTCCGCTGGAAATGTAGTGGACATGAGTGAACTGCAAACTCAAAATTGCATGACACCACAACAGTGAACCTGGCTCTTGCGCAGTGCGAGTGTCATATCAGAAAATAAAACCGTCATTGTAAGAATTAAGTCAATAGCTGCTGACTTCAGGTTTTCTACAAATTTTTGGTTCTTATTCCCAATTTCCAGGTGGTGGCAAATTCCCATTTTGTCCCCCCTGTGTACACTCATGAACATAGGGGAATGCCAAACACTGAAACAGCGCACCAGCTACAGTATATCTATTTCCACTTATCATCAAAGAGTAATCCGGCCCTGGGAAGAAATGAAGACGTTTTAACATCAGGTTCTGAAGCAAATGGCTAAAATGTTGGATGGAGATGCTCAGTGGTGTACAAAAGCATGTAAATTGTTTTGATCAAGGTATCAAATGTTTTTGCGAGATATTTTTAGCATGAGGCGGACAACCGTGTGTATTGAATTCATTTAAAGCACGATTTGACGGTTAGCATTAATTATAAAATAGATTTAATTACGCATTTTGCATGCGCATATCCTCAACATGGCGGGGGTGAAGGAGCAATCATAAGAATTAATGCAACTAAATACTGACTACTTTTTCAAGATATTAATTGAAACTGTGCAACTGCGTTGAGCATTAGTCATAAATGTGAACTTTTCAGTTGCTGCTAAATGTGGTTTTTATTTGAGTTGACCCATAAACTGAACAACTCCGTGGACATTTAATTGTCGAAATTCAGATCACAAAACAGCTGACCTAGAAAATCTCCGCAGCATTTATGGCGTTAGATATATCCTAGGTTATATTCAATAAATTTGCAGCAAAGGCAAGAAAACTTTGTCTTTGAAGTTGGAAAATTATTGGTAAAGCATTACAGGCTTTTTCAGCTAAATTGTTAGTGGGGGTGATGGAAGCAGCAAAAAATTCCATCGGCTCTCTGGACTTTGCAGCAGAAATTCGAAATTGCTATTGTGCTTTCTCTTTGTGTTTTTCAGCACCAGATTTCATATTTACCCCTACTTTGTATATTTATGTTGCACATATTCGTATTTCGTTGTCAAAACTGCAATATGTACTGCATAATCAACATCATAAAGATCCAGAACCGTCGCCAGAAAGTTTTCAATGGAGGAGGCTTTACGTTTGTTCAGGGGGCTTGACATTCTGAAATTTCACAAAAACTCCACCGATTTATAGTGCTTCACTGTTAAATTTTGGGGGGCTTGGAGCTTTGTTTGGGAGGCTAAGCCCTCAAAAGCCCCCCGTGGCGACGGGACTGCAAGAATCACTAAGTAAAGAGATGGGATACACACCTAAAATTTTGATTGATAACGTTAGTGCCAAACTGTCATGAAGAGTGCTCGCAATACTCAGAAAAAGTTGAGAAATGATAATAACTGACAACATTTGCATATTATTGAATTAACCAGCCGTTCCAAAACTTTTTCGAGAGTGACTGAAATCTGAGTTTGGTGAACATCTTGCGACCCAAGCCTCGAACAGCCTATGTTAAGGAAAATGTTAGGTACCTGGTATGGACAAGTAGGGACCCGATTTTTCTGATGCTAGGGACCCGACAATAAGAGACCCGATTTTCAATTCTAGAGACCCGAATCGGATCCCTAAAACACCTTTAAAAAAACCTGCATACCATCAACATTATTGTCATGTTAAAAAAAACCCTGATTGTATGGATAACATTTGGCAGTACGTTGCTAAGTTCGTTTTCAATGTCAGCATTCTACTCTTTCGTCAAGTGCCTACGCTACACTGCAAACAGACACAGACAAGTCTGAAAAATTACAACTCAGGTTTAGGTTTATGATCGCCTCAGTGCTACCTATTTTCTGACCCTTTGCGAAATCCCAACCCGTGTTTGGGTCGCGACCCATTCTATGGGCTTTATCACATACTTCACTTCTAGGAGGTGTAAAGCGCACTGCGCAGATGAAAGCCGCGGTACTTGGCCAGAAAAACGAAGTTACCACCTTCAGCCAAGATACTAAAATCAACACCACTGATTCAACTTTCAGCGGTGAATTACAGACAGCTTTGTTAATTGGCTTTGCAAAACAAAAAAGAAAGTTGTTCTGTCACTACACAACTTTCTCTGTATTCTAATCTCAAGGTCACTTCCTAATCTCATGGAAAGTATATGACAGCTTTCAAACATAAACTTATTCACAACTCCATCACACAGTCCAAAACAAGTAAAAAGACCGCAAATGGCAGCAACGTCCCACACCTACGGGCTATTATTACATCATACACAGTATGTACGTTCAAGATGATGTACTGTACAATGCACGCCGCCGCACTGCAACAATTCTGAATTTACGATTAATTTGATGATTGTTGGTTTGCTAAGCACTGCACTATTTCAGTATTAAAAATGTCAAGACCAACGGATTTCCAAAAATTGTAGAAGCACTTTCATATGCTGCAATTCATGAAATTTCTAAGGGGGGGCCATTTTTTACATTTAGTTTGCCAGGGGGGGCGGCACGCACCCCTGCTTCCCCGTCAGTTATGCCACTGGTGGGGTGCTAACGTGGTTAGCAATATTCCGTTCTGAAAAAGTGAAGTGTTTTTGGTCTCGTCTCTTTTTTCGCGAAAATGTACTGTAATACCATCAAATTTTTTGTGATATTATCGTATCTTGCATGTGGTTGACGTCAGGAAGCAACAGCAAGGCAGAAATTATTTTTTCTGATGAAACGGATTCCACCCTATGGTGCAAATGCCTTCTTGTATCTTTGCTTTACGAGAATAATGATGATCCTATTTGTAAAGTTCAATTAAGGATTTAATTTCCATGAAGTTGTGGCAAGTTTGCAACTGACTCTTCCGCCGTAAATATATTTGTACTGTACAGTGTACAGTATGGTTGACCAGAGTTCTTGAAATACCGGAAGTGATTTTCGGATCCATTGGGTGCAGTATTCAACAACCTATCTCCTTTTCCCGCTCCCACATTTCAACATAGAACATACACTGTATTCATTGATGCTATTTAATATACTATTTATTTGGCAGCCTGCACGTAGATAGTTGTCGCTGAAGCTTTGAACATTTATGCAATGCGGAGCTTGTGAAATGAAACGATGTGGGTGCGGTCTTTTCGGTTGCAAGCTGTATATGCTTACAGTCAGTAGACCTAGCTGATAGCCTACGCCGACTTGATTGAAATGAAAGCAAATCCTTGATGAAATCTTTTTTTTATAATGTATGAGAATGAAATACAGTGAGAATACGCAAATGCAAAAACAGGAAACATAATATCAATTACAATTGCAACTATCCCATGCATCCTCTTATAGTTGCAATTCTATATGAAAACTATGACGTCTACCAGTACTACTACTACCTGTAGTACTCTGTTAGGTGGGAGAAGCACAGTCTGCAACAGGGTTACCGGATTCAAGAATTTCGAAAAATTTGGCTGTTTTCGAAATGCGCTGGCCATGACAAAACGCACTTGGCCAGTTTATGAAGTTGGGCCCTTATTTAAGTTTTTCACACTACAGTACTGTACAATTAAATTTTCAATAGGCTATTTTGTCTTTTCTGCATTTTTTGTGCGGACTTCATGTCAACGTTACAGTAATTACACCAACCATGGCATGGTACTTCAACCTTGTGTTGTTTTCAAATGTGTAGTAATGATTTAACCCTTGCAGCCAGTTGATTTTGTGCCACCCAAATGCTGCAGTCAGTACTATATTGCGGGGCTTGAACCTGACATTGTTTTGAAGTGCATTTATCATGTAGCACTTTTATTCTGATGAATGAATATGACAATGCCCAAAACAAAAACATCAAACAAAGTACCACAAGACAAAAAAAGAAAACAATACAACCAAAAGATAATAAAAAAATCACAATAGGCATCAACATAACACAGATGATGCTGGGCAAGCAATGGGTGAAGAGTTGAGGCATGTACAGCTGAACAGGTGAGGCAAGCATACACGTGAAGGAAGTGGAAGCGAGCAGCAATAATGGTTATGAGGCAGAGAGCAAGGCGTTTTATCACAACATTTCATTACAAAAACAAAAAAAACAAGCAGCAAGGGCAGAAAACAATGTTTAATGTTTATACATTCAAATCGTGAAGAAATGTAAATTTACCCACAGACCATAGTGGGGTGGGTACTGGGTTGCATGGATGAGTTGTTCCCAACCAGATGCATGGAAGGTATCACCAAATGAAGTTGAAGAGTCAAGGGTATGAACAGGTGACAGAAATATTAGCAGTAAACATTATTTATTCCAATAAGTTTTGGGTACATAATAACAAAATATGTTTAGTAAGTTAGAGAAGCATTTAGTGTGTTTAGTTAGGGTATAGTTTCATAAAAAGTCAAAACTTATCTGTGTGAACTAACCACTTATTTCACAAATATCACTGGTGTTATGTCATTACTCATTGACACCGTCATTCAGCTTTGGTTTATATTGTGGGCCTAGGAATTAAGGTGAAATCAATGTCTTAGCACTTGTTTATATATGGTAGTGATTACTGACTATCCATCCACCCCGCATGATCATGATGCGTTTGGAATAAAACAATCAGTTTGTCACTCAATTGGTGTTGACCTGGCAGCTTAATGGAAAGGTTTCAAGCCTGCTGTGCAAACAGTTTTGGGTTTGCCTCTCATCTTGGCACCTTGCGTTTTCATAGTGGGGACTGCTTGCACGTGTCATTTCATCATCCATGGGACCACTTTTTCTTTACTTTTTTCAAAACTTTCCAAAAACTTCTGCTTTAGGGGTTGGGTTTTGGGGTTAGCGTTAGGTTAGTGCTAGCTTAGCATTACCTTTGTCCTTAGTGTTTCATAGGTTAGCGCTAGATTAGGGTTAGGTTAGGGTTACTTAGCGTTAGATTAGGGCTATGGTTAGGATTAAGTTGTATGTTTAGTATGTTTCTACCATGCCTACAGTGCATTGTCATCATTTGTTACTATCATGTTACAAGAGATGGTCGAATAAGGTTTCAAATTTAAAGATCCATCAATGGTTCTATAGCCACTGCCTCTATATATACTATAGTCCTTGCAATCACTAGGTTTTGTACAAAGAAGTGCTTCAGTCGAACCTGTCATATGACTCACTGATTGCTCTCAAGTGTTCCTAACCTTTCAATCATACTGTACATTTGCACCTAAAGATGTTTTTCAGTATGCAATTTGCGCCGATTATGATCAATAACTTGTAATGGATTTAATCTCTTATATATTGAGAGCACAAGCACTCTGGGGCAATGGAACAGTGGTAGGGCAGGGGGAAGGCAGTAAAAAAGCTGAAGGCAATGGAAACTTAATTTTCTGGGTGCGCAAAGAGCTGCAATAAATTTGTTTCATTTCAATCTTGATTAACCATGGAATTACCTGTGATACTGTCATGATAAAAGCATGATACTGTCATGATAAACAAATTGTCCTTTGTTTTAAGCCCTCTTGACTGTAAGCTGTAAAAACAAATGATTTTACTGTCAAATTTAATGATCATATTTTCAAGTTGTAGAGTATGCAAGGCCTTGCACCTCATAGAAATTTATTGACCCTCTAGGGGGGGTGCACCCTCACCAGTTAAGAACCACTGGTTGAAAGTTTTACTAAGATGAAGAAAGACAAATTGTAATGTGTAATTTTAATACTTTGAGAGCTGGGGTACGATATATTCGTATTTCAATTTCTGCCTAAAACCAGCAGTTGTCAGTTGCCTTACCAACGCCCTAGCTCCTTTGCCGATTGCGCTAGAGAGCTGTTCAAGGGCTCAAACAACTTGGACAGTCTTCTAGTCTGCTCTCAAAAAAATGTTTTTGGTTGGGGGTTGCGTTTTTTTGTGAGTGACGTCATAAGTGAAGTAGTTTTGGGCCATTTTGGCTCATGTTGCCTGGCCTAAGGCCCAGCCGTTAGGCCAAAGTGTTTCGCTGAAATTTTCATTGGAAACTAGGCTAGAGTCCGAGTCTTTTGAACTTTTGATCAAGTTTCTAGTGTTTCTGGTTCAAAAGTTATCTAAAATAAACAAATTAATTATCTAATTAGTCATATTTTTATTAGTTTAGATCATAACTTTTTAACCTGAAACCCCAGCAAGTCATCCAAAGTATCAAAAGACTTGGATTATAGCCTAGTTTCCGATAAAAACTTCAGCGAAATACTACCATCCAACGGTTGGCGCTCAAGGCCAGGTAAAGTGGGCCAAAGTAGCCCAAAAGTCCTCTACTTATGACGTCATTATCAAAAAACCTGCACCCCCCAAGCAAAAAAATTTTTTTCGAGTGCAAACTCCAAGACTTGCTGCGTCTTCTGACACTTCGACCAGGTTCGTAATCCAAACAAGAGTGGAGATATTCCCACGCAAAGCCACGTGCGATCCAGCTGTTTTTTTATGAAACGCTTGAATTAACCTGGACGTCAAAGTGTTAAGTTCATGGATGAAATTGCTATGTTAGGGTCAAAACTTGCTTTTTTGGCTAAACCAGAGTTTTTTGGAAAAAATGTATTGCCTTTGAAACACTTGAGTCCCCTATGATTATATAAAAGACCACAGTTAAAACATTTTATATTTTTCGCCACAAATTATTTGAACTTTATCCACAAGCTACGAAAAAGATCTGGCAACCCTGGTTTGCAATGTCAATGCAGGTCAGACAAAAGACAGCCATATAGTAGCCATGATATTACGAGGAGGATGTTGGTATTTAAAGTGGATAGCATATTGCAAAAGTAATTTTAAGCACTACTGCACAGGCCATCATGATTCTGCGTAAAAATACCATCGTTTTTTTTTTACAGTAGCTACAGGTCGGCCTGTGGACTTTCAAATTTGAAACCTTATTCGTCCACCATCTGCAACATTACAATAACTCACAATGAGAGTGCAGTAGGCTTGGTAAAAACGTACTAAACGTAAAAGATAAACCTAAAACTTAACTGTAGCCCTAGCGCTAACCTAACACTAACCCCTAAACTGAAAGTCCAAAAACCTTTGAAAAAAGGGTCTCATGAATCAAAATTTGCAACCACTCCTACCAAAATGAAAGTCGCCAAGGTGACAGCAGACTTCAAACACATCCGATATGCTACGGCATTGGTGCCGCTTGACTAACAAACTGAACTTTTATTCAAACTGTGTCGTGCAAGGCAGATTAATAGTTGCCTCTTTTTTTCAAAAACTGCCTTGGAAGTTTCAAGCAATGTGGAGGTGTAGTCTCATAGGCTGTGCAATTGATGAGACAGTTAACCAATGCACGAGGTAACATTGCATAAGTGAGGGAACAATGAAACTTACAGAAGGAACAAGGATTCAGAATGCAATAGCTATACATCAATACAGGGCAAGTGGCAGGCAGCAATGCTAGTCAGTACATTAAGAGCAACTAAAAAAAGAACAGATATATCAGATCTAACTTGCACACAGGCTAATATGCTGGTAGCATTTCTTCTGACCACAGCCAGGGACAGGTGCTGGAGGAGCCACTGGCGCTCCCTGGGGTCACCAGACATATCAATACCATCATTCCTTAACAAGCTCCAAGGTACATTCAATCAGTGCTCTCCTGCAGTAAAAAACATTCTATTTCATGCCTACTGCATACCAATGTATGATGCTTGCCAACTGTGGAGCAAATACGCACAGGCTAGTATGAAGAGCTTATGTGCTGCCTACAAAATGCCTACCGAATTATGCATTATATGCCCAGAAATATAAGTGTTCGCCCACACCAAGTTAGCCATCGTGTCATGGCTTTTGATGCCTCATTGAGAAATTATCTGTATCACTTCTTGCAGTGTTGTGCATCTTCATCTAACTTCATCCGATCTCTTCAAATGTCTCATGCATTTTACAAATCTTTGTTTTTCCCCAAATGTTTAACGCTGCTGTATGGTGGTGATCAACTCATATTGTTGTTGACACGCTGTTCCACTGTACACATTTCATCAGTATTGTTTCTGCATAACAATGAACATCCTCCTGTGTGCTGCTTTAAATTTCAGGACAATCGACTGGCTACTGTTTGCATGATTCTCATTGTTGGGCTTCATTTCCCTTTTGAGAAAAACAAATTATTGGGTGCTTCAAATATTAGAAAAATGTATTAGGTTGGTGGTCTAATCATTTATGCATTGCAAAGCATTTGAAACCTTGACCAGAATAATTTGCATGCCTCGTGTGCCAATGTGCACCTCATCTGAATCCTCTTTCGCTTTTTTCTTTGGCAGTGGCTACAGGACCACCTGTGGAACTTAATATTTGAAACCTTATTCATCCACCGCCTGTAATGTGACAGTAACGCACAACAAGAATGCAGTAGGCTTGGTAGAAACATACCAAACTTTCAAACCTAAACCTTAACCACTAAACCTAAAGTTTCAAACCTTAAATGTAAGCCTAAACCCGAAACGTGAAGTTTTAAACCTAATCCCTAAACCTAAACCCCAAATGTAAATCGTAAGCCTAAACTGTAAATCTGAAGAGAAAAGTTTAGAAACTTTTGAAAAAAGTAAATAAAAAAGTGGTCCAATGAATGGGAAATGTGCAAACACTACTACCAAAATGAAAGTCTCCAAGGTGAGAGCCGAACCGAAAACCATTGGCACAGTAAACATAAACTGTACCGCTACGCTACCAGGAAGGTACCATTCAAGTGACCAACTCAGCGTTTTATTTGAACCACGTCACAAGAGGCAGATCCATAGCTACTCTTGTTCTTTTTATCGGTTAGCTGTTTACCTCAAAGTTTTGATGTTAGAATGCCTTCATTTATCTCACACTACACTACTGGAACCCTTGTATTATGATGGGTGTACAACACTACAGTTCAGGTGCTGTTAAAATGTTTTGCTTCTACCAGTGTGATCGTGTGCAAACACCTATTCTGTTACATGTTACGGCTAACCATTTTTCTTGTGCTCCTGCGTTGTTTGATTGTGACTATGATATGGACCATGTGTCTGAAAAAAAACATTGTTATTATTATCAAGAGACCAGGGATGCACGAACTTTTCACTATGACTTGCTAGCCGCAATAAATATGAATCATGGCTGCCAGCAAGAACAAATAAAAGCTCTAGCTTTCTACAGGCTTTCGAGGAATCAGCTGACTGGGCTCTGCCTTCATCTTTTTGTGATGATTCAAACTTGCACATATCTGTGTTGAAGTAAATTCACTCCACAGGTGTAAGATGCAAGGAATCAATCACAAATTTTAATAAGAAATTGATTTCACATAACACTGCATTGTCAGTCCTGGAGTTGTTGAGCAAGACATATTGCTTTATTTGTCGCAAGTGGATCTGTGCAGTTTTTTTCATTGCAGTCTTGTGGTTGTTTATTTTCTCTGACCTTATTTTGGCTTTTCAACATTTCAAACCTGTTAGCATTGCTTGCAGATGATAGGACTGACGGTGCGTGGTGTTATGTGATTTCCTATTGAAAATTTGTGATTGATTCCTTGCTTTTTTCACCTGTGGAGCGAGGCTGCCAGTGAGTTCAAGATATCTTAATTTTCTTGCATTGCTTCTGTTCTGCTTCCACATCATGTTCAGCCTAGCCTGCTTCCAACACACATGTGTGCCCATTGGCCATTGGGTGCAGTGTTCAACAGCTTATCTCCTTATCCTGCTTCCATCTGTTTGGCCATTCCATTCTACTAAATATCCTCATTCTCATACTGTATAAGCTAGTACAAAGAATTTATATTGTGGTATCATCTATTTTGCCACAAACAGCAAAAGCTCTGCTGGAGATATTTTGCCATTCAAACTGTATCCAGCATTGTCCGTACATAATGCTAAGTTTGTGACACTAGCAGTATGGTGAACCTGGTCAAGTAGGAAGTGTCTATTTTTGCTGTGTGAGTGGTCATCTGTTTGGGTCTCAGCATTGTTGCTTTGGCTTTGCTAGTAGAGACCAGAGACGACACTTATTGATGATTGATGGAAGCACTTTTTATGTACTTTTTAAAAAGTTTCAAAAACCACACACAGGTTTACAATTTGGATTAGGGTTTTAGGTCATGTGACAAGGATGATTCACTACTCGAAGTGTATTGCTCNTGTAATATGACAAATNCAACCAATTGTGTTCAGCTAATGGCAAAATAGCTCCAGCAGTGCTTTTGCCGCAGACGGCAATATATATTGCCTTTTATAAATGAATGGCCACCATAACTAATAATTTCAATTACATATTAGCTGCAGGGTAAATTTTTGTCAAAGGCTACATGCTGCTGTAGTGTTGTACAGCCACAGATTATGCATCCATATCATATACCATGATGACTTACCGTAGATGTCCATATGGACAAAAGTGGACATAAATAGTAGACCTGAAAAAAGATGGAAATCCATACTAGAGGTGGTAATCATACCAGCCGATCAGATATTGCAGATAAGACAGTATCTAAACGACCATATCTGGTTTTCACTTTGGCAGGGCTGAAAAACCGTATTAAGCGAAATTGCTGACCTATGCAAAACATGTGACCACTTATGTATACTATATGTCAGTTGCTTCTCAGAATAAAGGATCAGGGTGGCTATAATTCTTTTGTAACCCTAAGCCCTGAAACTAAACCTTTACTTAAAACCTTAAAACGCGAATACTAAATGCTAACCCTAATCCAAAACCTTAAATCTAAACGTGTGTATGCTTTTCATATGTTTTTAAGAATGTACATCAATAACAGTCACAAAACTTTCAACATACAATCTTACGTGAGAACATCAAAACTGCACTATAAAAAAAACAATACAATCAAGGTACGAACTGACAACCCTTTGCACAGCAACACTGATCACTTCCCACTCGACCACGTTGACAGTGTTCAGACTGTTTCCAACTCAGTTTTATATCTGGCACAAACCGCATAGTTTTCAAAGCCGGATATAGTTGTTTAGTCCTTTGAAACCGAATGTGATCGTTTAGACCAGAGGTTTCCCAACCTTGGGTACATACACTCTTAGGGGTACATTTGCCTACATGAAGGGCTTTATTTAAGGTAGTAGTAGAAGGGAAAATATATCTTTGTAATAGTAATAACCAAATATTTATACATCTATCAGTGAATGTTATTTTAAAAAATCATTATATACTTAATATTAAATATATCTATGATTAGTCATGCTAAAATATTTTGTCATGAGAAATTTGAGGGGTACATTTGTTGAAATGCTAAAGAGGTAAATGGTCAGAGAAAGGTTGGGAACCCCTGGTNTAGACACTATAATGCAACCAGCTACAACAAATCAATGACAAGAAATAATCTTGTGAGGTAGAGNNTGCATGAAAAATAAATATAACTAATTATTAATGACTGATTATAATTGGCTGTGTCATACTTGCTACTTATCACTTTTAGGTATATTAAGCAATAAGGTCTAAAAGTTAAAAGAAGTGGCTGAGTAGATGGTTATGGCTACGCCAGAAAGGTCAGCTCATTTGTAGCTGGCTACCATGTGATTCAGCTCATGGTTAAGGTAAATCACCACAAACAGAAAGTGTTCAGATTTCCCCAATATAACTGTAAGGTGAACATGTACTAATGGAGTAATCTTGGAGACTAATCTATATGCTAGGCCTAGGCTTTTGTGCTTTTAATGTTGTGGCATTACGGTTTAAATTTGGCAATCGCAGCTTCACCTTTACCATCGGCAACGACAAAAGAGGCAGGTTGTGACGCCTCAAGAACAGCGTCCCAAAGGGATCAGTTTTGGCGCCCCTTCTCTTCAACATCTACATATCTGACCTGCCAACCACCATCTCCAGAAAGTATGCATATGCTGATGATCTAGCAATCATACATGTTGATGGAGACTGGCAGGCAGTGGAAGGGGTGCTGACCAAGAACATGGCAACGTTAGGTGAATACCTCCAGACTTGGAAGCTAAAGCTCAGCACTACAAAAACGGTGTCGGCAGCCTTCCATCTTAACAACAAGGAAGCTAAATGTGACCTCAAAGTCAAATACAACAATGAAACCCTGCCCTTCTGTTTTAAGCCCAAATACCTCGAGAGTAACATTGGACGGAAACTGACATCACGTGTCGCGCTCCTATGGTGGCTTGCTGGCTCCGGTTGGGGTACTGGAGCAACAACTCTGAGAATAGCCACCCTAGCCTTGGTGCATTCAACCGCAGAGTACTGCGTGCCTGTCTTGTGCCGCAGTGCTCAATACCTGCCTCATCGACCCCGCCATCAATGACCCCTTGCAAATTGTGACTGGATGCCTGTGCCCTGCACCAGCAGACAACCTTCCAATCCTCGCAGGCATCCAACCTGCTAAGGTTCGTTGCAGTGGAGCCACACTGCTTCTAGGATGCTGTGCCATGGAGCCTGGACATCTGCTCCATTCAGCGCTCACCTGTCCATCAAGTGAAAACACATGGCGCCTCAAATTGAGACACCCATTTGTACCTGCTGCACAACATCTCATCAGTTCATCTGACAACAACAACATGCGTGTGGTGCAGTGGCGGATCACCAATGGAATGCGGAGTGGGCGGGCAACCCCACAAGACTCGTATTTTCATCCCCGACACCGGCAACCCCCTGGAATGACCCTCCCAAGAAGAGCTTGGGTCCAACTCTGCCTCGGCATTGGACATTTCCGCTCCAGCTTGTACAAATTGGGTACGCTCCTGCTTGTACAAATGTGGTATGGCCTCCTCTGCGACCTGTGAGTGTTGTGCAGAAGAACAAACTGTCGACTATGTTGTCTTCCAATGTCCAATCCATCAACCTCCCCATGGGCTGCATGGCCTGCCGGTTCTGGATGATGAGATAATCAAATGGCTGCTCAACATCTTCCCCGAGATCTAGTGCGGCGAAGCAGTGGTTTGAACAGCTGGCTCAAAAGAAGGGTTTAAATATTTGTTTAGGGTTTTAGGTTTAGGTTCAAGATTTCAGGTTTATGGTTTTAGGTTTAATTTTTAGGTTCAAGGTCTTTAGTTCAGGGTTTTAGGTCTTGGGTTTTAGGATTAGGGTTACACAGGCTATTCAGTATTCTTTGATCGATTAAACTATGTTAGTATACTTCCCACTTGTTGCATTTTGTACATTTGTGTTGAATTCATTGTTATTTAAACAAAAATGTTTATGTTTCTACATTAACCAAGTTTAAGGACACCAAAATCATGAAATGCTGAGCCTTAACCGCAAATAACGTTTAACTATTTCCTGAATCATATGACCATGAATCATGATCAGCAACATATATGCTTGGCTCGCATAGCCATAGTTGACTACTCAAGAGTTGACCTTGTATATAGTCGTAGTTCGCTACCTAGCCATAGTGGCATGTGATCTCTGCAATGTGCTAGGTATTTTGGTTTTCATCTTGCGATAGACAGCTATGAAATTTGACCGTGCATAGCTGGCAACAAGAGAATTGACCCTGCATAGCCAGCTACCTGGCCACTGACAAAGTTAATGAGACACTCAAGGTGTCATTAGTTGCATTTAACTATCTTTAACTGATATGAAGTATGGTATTAACACAGTTGTCTATAGTTAGTTTTCAATAATGATAGGCTTGGGAATGAGACTACAATCAGTGCTTGTAAAACTGGCATCAATCCATTTGATTTGAAAGCTTCTGTTTGCAGCAAAGATACTCTGGTGGGAATCTCAGCTTTGACTTTAACGCAATGTGCGACAGAGGCATACAGTATCAAGTATGACTCCTTGTGCTTTTTGTCAATCTTTATGATAGTCTTATCTTAGTTTCAATGTATTCTGGTGCCATCCCGTCACATGTTGTGAATGTGAAAGGATCAAATGATGATTGTTTAATGTCACATGGTTGCATCAGTGTTTCTTGTTTTTCATGATGTTGGTAAAGCTGTTCACAAGACCAATTAGAAGAGAACTGTGATCTAGGATGTGTGATGGTTATATCAGAGTATGTTTTCTTACAGCTGTTCCAAATCCTCTAAGCAAAAATATCCAACCTGACATGCTGGCAACATTAGTGTTACTTTTATATTTGTAGTCTTAGATCAAAGTTGGGGCTTTAGCCATGAATATCTTTGTAGACCTCTCTCATAAGCTGTGCTTCTGAGTCTCTCACTGAGTTGTGTCTCGTTAATATGTATTTCCTCCATTTACATATGCGACTGTGATCCACTTAATTTTTTCTCTACATGCACAGTATTCATTCTCTTATATTTGGGAAATCATTTCAACAGCTCTAAACGCCATATGCAGTACCATGCAGTGTGAAAGCAGTCATGGAAACAAGGCTGATCATATGCTATGCATTGTATTGCATTTTATCAAATCTAGGTCACTCACAGAACAATAACATCATAATCAATGGCACATAAACTTATCCCAAGCACATCAATACCATGTTTGCATCTTTCCTAGGGTACCTAACAGAACAAGGTGGTTTTCTAGTTATGTTCCTCATTATTCTTATGGCGAAAAAGGGCTTTAATGAGGAATTCATAAAATAGCATACCTTTTGGAAGCATCATTTGTATTCATTTTTGTTAGTATGAAAAGGTTACACTTTTAAATTGGATCCCGAAAGTCTTGTATATATGAAAGTCCTAAATAAGCAAGAGATTTTTTCTGGTAGCTAATCTTTTCCTGGAAATGTCTAATATTATATGTATATTTATTGTCCAACTTTGTGAATGCTGATTGGAAACAGTTATACATGAGCTGATGCATCATTTGAGTTATTTGCAACTTGCAAATGTCAATGTAAAATTTTAAGCTGTGCATACAGTTTTTCAGCATTTGCTAATATATGAACTAAATGTGATTAATTTTGCAATGTCATTTTGAATTGTATTTATTAGTTTTAGAAGGTATGGTAAAGCTGATCCCCAACAAGCATTGCATACTGAAGATAAGAATAGATAAGACTAATATACATATATTGACACCTTCGGCACTGAAGTACATTCCAGAATGTACTACATTTTTTTGCACAGGGTGCCTTTATGTTCCAAAACATACTTCACTTTGTTTTGCCAAAAGTACCATGCTAAACCTTTCTCTAATAAATACATTTTAGAACATCCTTGTGCCTTGTTATTGTTGCACAATGTGGTATGGATCTCAGTCTTTTCTTTTATCTAAACTTGATGTGAAGTTTGTGTGCAAAAACTTCATGTGAAACAATCTAAACTTTACTCCTAGAACAGTTTTTCAGTTTTTGTTGCAAGAAGTTGTCTAGTGTTGTAGGTAGGTAATTGAAATGTTAATTTAATATTGATGTAGACAATTGATTTTATGTCATTTGAGGTCAAATTTGCGATTGTTACTGATGTGGTGGGCAGAAGCAGTTTTTATCAGAGCATGTTTTTATGAATAATGTTTTTCAGTATTGTAGAGATCTAATAGGCCCTTGAATGGTTTTATGAAAATTATTAGCGTTTTATTATAAATTCATGATTTTGCTTTATATCACTCACATTTCCACTGGTTTCAACAAGTCTGAGTAATTATGACATTATGGTTAAGCACTGCAAAAGTTGATATATCGGCTTTGATTCTTTCCTTTGTACCTTGCTGACTGATAGAGCTGTTCAAACCCTCTAAAGAAGCAAAAAGTGCCCTAGATTCGATTCCAAAAAAATCTATGGACTTAAAGGGTTTAACATTTTTCAGTGTGACGGCATGACTGGGATAGGTCAAGAGATGGCATCATCAGGCCCTGAGAAAAAATTTTTAAGTGGTAGTTTGTTCATATTTTCCTTCAAAATGAACTAGGTAAAAATCCACATCTTGGAGCCCTTGATTGGCCATCTAGCATTACATATGGGTGCCAACCACTAATGGTAAATGGCCACATCATAAAGTTAAACATGAACAAAACCAAAGCTACTTTAAGCGATAATGCAACCTTTTACTTGAACTTATAACCATGTCACTGCTGATCTGGTTGGCTTAAATACATGTTCAAGATCAATTCCAGATTTTGTAAAGTAATTTATTACTATGCATTGTTCCTTAATGGGCTACAACCTTTTATCTATATCACACCCATTAACAATTTTTTGTTCCTTTGGCAAGGTCTCTCATCATGCATCTATCAACACATGTGCTCTAAAATTTTCTGCATGCTTGCAACATTTGTTGTATGCATGGAATTTTTCAAAACTTTTGAAATATTTTTGTTGACTTCGTGTCACGTAATGAAAACAAACTTCACAGATAGTGAAGTTCATGAAACATGTGACATGCTATTTTTAATCATTGATTCTTGCATTCTGTTTATATTCACACTATTCAATTTTAAATGGCAATTTTTTGAAACATTGACTGAAGGTCAATACTTGAGAAAATGGTTAAATTACAATCATTTCCATGCATTTATGTGATTGGGCTTGGGCTTTTTTAGCATGTTATTACTATGCTATAAGTGTGCACTGTTCCTTATCATTAGCTTTGGGTTGCATAAAGCTAACTGATGATTTCTACCTCTAGGCATAATTTGGACTACTTAGGTCAATGCAGTTCTGAAGTTTGTGTGAAGGCAGTAGTTTGTGAAGATATTAGTGCAAGCTTCACCAACCTTTAGTTCAATTTAATTAGTTTTGTTGGATTGCAAAGGAAACCTTTTTCAGTACACAAATTCAGCAAAATTCAAGGTATGTAAAAAGCATATGTAAAAAGTGAAGTACCAGGTTTAGAAAACTTCTTATTGCATAATTTACAGATCTAATGTTTTGTTTTTACTGTGTGAGTTCATCCATGTGCCTGTATATATAGGCTTTGTTTTGCTGTGTTGAGCATGTTTCATTTTAAAAGTTTGTTCTATTGTTTCGATTATACTTTATCAGTAGAGGCTTTAAAACATTGCTTGAGGCAACACTTGTTGCATCAACTATGTTTAATGTAAAGTCATAGTGTATTTCATACCTTTGTTTAGTGTAATGTTGATCGAACTCATTTGTGTGTTGATGTTTATATGCAAAAAATAAGTAATTGCATTTGAGAACAAAACTGTTACTCAGGCTGTGCTGCAGAGTGTTAAAAGGTAATGAATTTTCTTGGTGCTTGAGGTCCACTTAGTTTTAACCAAGCTATTGTAGTAACAATGAGAAAACATAGACTGAACTTTTGATAATTTACTAGCTGCAAAAGTTTACTGAGTTGAGCAGTCCATGTTCAGGAAAAAAGACAAATTCTGCTGTTATACCTTTTCTGTTTTTGTTTACTCTTCCATTCATTCATTTTCACCTAATTTGCCTACTTTTCCACTGGTGCGGTTCACAGGGACAGAGCCCTAGCAGAACTCAGAATACCTCACGATTTTCAGCAATTTAACACTTTGGCATCCGGCCGCTTTCAGGGATTTTTGTGCCAGAACAACCAGATCAGACGTGGCTTTGCGTGCACGTAACTTGGGCACCGAAAGTGGTAGAGAGCTGTTCAAAGGCTCAAAAGACGCAACAAGTCTTCTAGTCTGCACTCGAAAAAAAATTTTTTGGTTGGAGGTTGGGGATTTTTTGTGAGTGACGTCATGAGCGGAGGACTTATAGGCTACCTTGGCCCACTTCACCTGGCCCTGGACTCAAACTGTTAGATGGTAGTATTTCACTGAAGTTTTTATTGAAAACTAGGCTACAATCTTGAGTCTTTTGATACATTGGATGACCTGCTGGGGTTTCGGGTTCAAAAGTTATGATCTAAAGTATATAATAAACATATTTGACTGATTAGGTAGTAAGATCATTTAATTAATTCGTTTATTTTAGATCATAACTTTCGAACCAGAAACACTACAAAGTCGATCAAAGGCTCAAAAGACTCAGACTTGAGCCTAGTTTCCAATGAAAACTTCAGCGAAATACTTTGGCCTAGCGGTTGGGCCTTAAACCAGGTAACATGAGCCAAAATGGCCCTAAATCTACTTTACTTATGACGTCACTCACAAAAAATCCACAACCAGCAACCAAAAAATTTTTTCAAGTGCAGTCTAGAACAGTGTTTTTCAACCTTTTTTGCATCACGGACCACTTTATGCAGTAAAAAAATTTTGGGGAACACCAAACAAAATTTTA
>JGI24159J19872_10002083_pt1 | contig 23273 bp, 15 predicted proteins | sample Ectturendosymbi4_FD_19872 | JGI IMG/M metagenome (IMG submission 19872) | reverse complement strand
TTCTATTAGAGGTGGCGTTCAATTAGAGGGTGGTGCTCTATTTTTTGACTAGCTGGTCAGAATTTTGAGATAAAATTTATTAATGAAAAGAAAAAACATCTTAACACATTTACATAATTACCATTGCACTTTCGCGCTATCGAATAGGTCTTATTTTAACGGTATGGCTTATATTAAAATAATTCTGGAAATTCAGGCTAGGTCTTATTTTTAGGGTAGGTTTTATATTTGGAGCAACACGGTAGNAAGGAGATTTCAGCCGTAACTATTTCCAAAATAGAAGAATTCATCAAAGTGGCGTTCAATTGGAGGGTGGCGCTCTATTTTTCAACTCTTCCTTTATAGTGGCATTCAAATAAAGGTTTTACGGCAGTTGCTGCAATGGTGGAACAGTGATCATTGTGGATGATTTATCTGAAATCATATGGAGTATTTGATATGCTTTCTTCAGCACTAAAAGTTCTGTGGATGGTATAGAATAAAAGCGACATTTCAAAACATGCAGGTGTGAAAAAAGTGGACAAGAATAACAATTGATCATTACTGTCAGAGGTGTAACGAGGGGGGCAAAGGGGAGCCATTCCTTGGGTGCTGAATCATTCTGGGGGTGCTGAATTACTGTGGGGGACACCGAATGACTGCGGGGGCACCAGAAAGCCCCAACAATGTCACAAGTATTTTCTTCGATACAGTACATTTGCTTCTGAAAGGCCTCAGGTTCAAACATGGGGGTCGCAAACTTACATAGTCTTGCCCCAGTCGCCATCAAACCTTGTTACGCCGCTGATTACTGTAAAGTGTAAATGGTGAATTAGAAAGAGAATCCCTGTATCTGGGGTCAAACTATGCTTATAGTGAACCAGGCTGTGGATCTAGTGTCAACATTTAGTAAGGGTAGTTCTCCGTAATCGTGAGCAATTTAGGACCTTTGACCATTGGCAATCTTGAATTTAGATCAGAGGTCTGCAAATTGTTTTGGCTGTTGATCCCTTGGTGAAATCCCAGGCTTCTCATTGATGCCCAGAAGAGAACTTCTCAGATCCCAATACCTCACAAATTCAGGGGCATTTGCATTAACACCAGCCACTGATATGAATCTATCTAGCTTTAACATAAAGGTAATCAGCGAAACACATTGGCAAACTTTTCGTTGAAATTTGCGACACCGTCAATGATCAGGGTGTTTTCTGAGAGAAATAGCAAGAGCCTTGATATCTGGCTGGAGGTTGGTGAGTTTTTGTTGCAAATCACCACGGTTTTCCAAGCTCAGTCGGTTCCTCAATTAGGAATGCAAGTAAAAACAGCTCCAACAGCTGCAGTAAGTTTCAATAGTCATGCAGATTTTGGCGTTTGAACAGTGATTCACCAGAGGCCGCCATTCCGCATACTAGTACGTATAGTTGTCTGTTCGCTGATGCTACTACTCTAATAATTCTATGAGTATTCAGTACACATCAGAGGTATCTGTCAGTGGTGTACATAATTTAAAATTTTTGAATCCGAATCTGCTCTTGCTTGGGCTGAATATACTGCGACTTGGACATATTTTGAAGTTTTGCACTCTGACTCCTGCTTGAACTCAAAATTGAATGCTATAAGCTTTTTATGTTAGCGAAATTATATAGACGAATAGGTTTTCAACATATCACCATGAAAAAGAAATGGTCCAAATCTTTACACACATGATGACATGAAACTCACCAACGAAACCTAACATCCAAGTTGTATTAAAATTTTAGTACCTTCTATGAAGCAGATTTGCACATTTGTAGTTTACATTACAACCTGCTTTGTAGAACAAACAACCTGCAATCATAATAATCAATAATAATGTCTCAGTTTAACATTATTTAGCAGAGAGACAGGAATAAACTTATATGGAGAACCAAAAACAGTACAAACAATATGCAGCACATCAGTTTACTACTATAAGCAAACATCGCTAGTGTCGTGGACTTAAAATCCCAGAGCATCTGAATGAAATGTACAGTGAGGTACTATAGCAGTTCTGCAATCTCTGTCTCTGACTTGACACCCATAGCCTTGACGACAAAATATTAGTGATCGCAAGATGGGACTACAGAAGACAAATCTGTTAAATAGTGATGATGCGTCAAAACGGCACAGGTGGGGCAAAAACAAACTAGCCTCATATTGAAGAAATGACACCGGCTCCGGCTTTTCGTGAAAAACTCAACTCCGGGTCCATTCCTATTTTAAAAGTTCATTAAGACTCTGGCCAGAGTCTTCTCCGGCTCCTGTACACCACAGGTATCTGCTCTCTGTCTGAAAGATCACTTTGCGAGAAGTTGCAATGCCCAACGCACTGTTCAAATATTACATGGTCTAGCATTCAATAATTGTGTTGTCATACATGTTCGAGTATAGAATATGATTGTCTGGAAGTGCAGGCGGTCTTGGCTCAGGCAATGCATGCTAAACACTACGGCAAAGGCGAAACGCTCAGAAACTTTAACGGTGTTATTAAGGTCTTTGAATACAAAAGACTCGGAATAGTTTAGGTTTGCATCGACCTCTAGGGTCCTCGTGGACCCCTTTATAGAACCCTGGTTTAAATCAAGATTTGTGCAACTCTGTAGTTAATCAAAATTGACAACACGTTCAGGGTGATAAATATATGCATTGAAGAAGCTAAAAAACAAGGTTTATGCTTTTTCCAAATTACTCATTTTGTGGATACGCTGCTATTCCATTTCACAGTAGAGGTGACAGAAGTACAGCCAATTCTGCAACCACCCTTTTTGATCTTCTCTACAACTATCATTGTTTAATCCTCTACAGCTGCAATTAATACGAAATTGATAAATGCAGAAGTTAACGAATGATCTAAATGTTTGTGCCTCCTGTGAATGCTGCAGCACTATTTGTTTCTCTGTCGGTCAAAGGGTGGGATGTGTGTTAAGTTGAAACATTAGCAATTTCCTGAATTGTCTTGTGATGTTGCTGAAAACACTCGATTTCATACGAATGCTGATAGCCATTTTCAGCACCTTATGCAAATATTCTGGTATGGCGCAGTCAGTGACTTGCATTAATAGGATTTGATCTCTTTCAGAGATTATTACAGATCTAAGTTGAGATGTAAGCTCAGTTCATGTGCTGCTTAATTATTGTTTTTTACGTTGAGCCATCTAAGCCCAGTCAAGTTCGATTCCTATTTAAATATGATTAACATACCATTATACCAATGCCGTACCTTTTCAAGTTAAAAGTTAATTAAATCAAATGTTTGCAAACTCACATTGAAATTAACTTTTCTATAGGCTTCTAACTCAAGTCTTTCGCTTTGTTGTTGCTACTATTACATGGTTAGTCAATGTTTAGCGTATCATCAGGTAACAATATGTTTGTGATTACTGTAATGCACTCAGCCAGTTTAACAGCATCAAACATCTTTATGTTTTTTACACCATCACTTGGATTTGATCAAACTGCGAGCATTGGCATGTTTCTGGTAACTCTTTTGCGGTGGTTCAACTGAGCAATGAATGTATTGATGATTTTTCCAACATCCATTTAGAAATTTTAGAACCATTACTGAGAGTAACATAGACCAAGTGTGGGCAAACTTGTCCAACAGAAGAGTCATTTGCAGAAAACCAAAAATATCAGCGAGCCACAAAATCAGTTTGTAGTGTCAATACAAATATGGTAAAGAATGAAAGTTTTACATAAAATAATCTACAGTAATTCAAACGCAACAAATGCAAATGCATTATTTATCAATACTAGTTTTTTTGTTATCAAATCACGTAGACTCTCTGGTAATTAACCTTACGAACCCGTGCAAAAACATTGATAAATGAAGTAAACTTTAAATATCACACGACAAGTCGCTACCAATTCGAGATATTGCTGTTCAGCTAGAAGAGCCACACAAATCAAGTATGCCCACCATTGGCATAGATTGACCATAGTGGACTGAAGGGTTTGAATGATCTGTTCTGCTCAAGAAGTAATAAAGTAATAATGAAGTGTACATTGGTTGTAGACATATGGCACCTAATGATGCAACTGAAATTTTTGTAAGAATGATGAGGAGGATATTTCCCATCATTGCTTTGTTAACAATGTCTGTTCTTGCAGCATTTGTATGATATTTGTGTAATCTTCGCGGTGTAAATTAAAATAAACAAACTTCTTGCATAAATCGGGAACAGCGAAGTAACACATGCAAAGGAAATTTACTGCATGTCGAAAACGCAAGATATTGAGCAAAGCTTGCGGCAAATTTTGTATTCGAAAGATAATGTCACGGACAACTTTAAAAGAGTTAAGCGGCAATGCGATGAGTGAGCGTATGGTGGCCAAACAATATCATAAGGAAGTCACGTGGTAATTTGTAAAATTTATTGGATATTCCTGTAGCTGATTAAGATAATATCTGTATTACCTATGCAATTAACATAGAACGGTGTCGAGTGTTGGTCAGGTGGTAGAATGCAGGATATGTTTTTCTGCTTCTGAGACTCCACAAACATAGGCATGGTGATTCAGGTTGTTCATGTGCGCGGGGAAATTGTTAATCACCAGTACGCGTTAGAATGTGTGTCAGGTGCACGCAAGTGCCATGTGAGCATTGTGAACAGAAAAATGAGAAAAAGAGAAGTATCTGGACAGGTTTAAACTATAAGTAGACTTGAAAGGATTTCCAAGTCATTGGTTTTTAAGAAAAAGACGACCTGTAAAAATTTTTGTTTGCCACAAAAAGGCATCGATATGTTGAGATCAAGACACAAAGTAAACTAAGCTGTGTGGATACAGACTTGGGGGCAGCTTTTAAACTAAGGCAGTGGTTTTCAACCTGAGAGTCGCGACCCCCAGAGGAGTCGTGAACCACTTTTGGAGGGGTCGCGAGTAGATATTTTATGTGCACAGCTGTAATACATTTGCTTTAGTCAAGTTTTAGAAGGGGGCTGGTTTTTTTCTTGGAGACATTTTGATCATTTGTCCATAATAGCATTTAAACTCACCGCAATAATATCCGATAGTCTACATTTTCGGACATTATGACTGAAGTGATTAAGTTTTTTCGTTTTCTTTTCAAATTCGGTCTATGACCGAAAAATGACCAAAAAAACTAGGATGGAAGTCGTTGGGTTATAGTGGGTCGCGGTACAAAAAGGTTGAAAACCACTGAACTAAAACAAGAATGACGTACCTAGTAAGATGTTCTGAATATAAATTAGCTGTAAATCACGACACATTTTGAAGAATGACAGTCAGAGGCAAAAATGTAGCATGTGGGTGGTTTTCACATGTAGTTACTGCTGCTGTGGTTTGGATGTTCCAATTTAAGAATGTTACTGTCGGATTTAGTACAATTGTTATATAATATCGCCTCAATTTGAGAAGATATGCGTCGTATAGGGAACCACTTAGCTATTGCACTATTCGCAGGGTTGTCCATGGGACATATTTATCTGTCCCATTCCCATCCCATAGCAATTTATGCCTGTCCCGTCCCATCCCCAGGGACGTTTCCCATGGGATTCCCATAGGAATGACATTCCCATGGACAAGCCTAGGGTTGTCCATGGGACATAATTTATCTGTCCCATCCCATAGCAATTTATGCCTGTCCCATCCCATGGGGCGTTTCCCATGGGATTCCCAGTTCCATGGACAAGCCTGACTATTCGTGATGGCCATTTTGCAAGCGTCAGTCGACAATAGCAACATTCACACATTACGATAAAGATTTTTGCAGTAGCATTGGAAGGTGACCGTAATATACGCACAAACTGGACTTGTATGGCGTGCTGATGTGTTATTAAAAAAAATTGTTTCAACACCTGATTTATCAGTTTTGATAGAATGTTTGCTTTGACCTGCGGCAAAAAATTGCCATCAGTATTGACTGGGCACAAGTGATATACTAGCGCCATATTAAAACTTTTTACTTATGTAAGAACTTCGAGCGCAAAACTGACTTCAGTTGAAAACGTGCCTGGCAAACTGTACAAGCTATGTAGCTATGTGGTACAGTTAAAGCACGCGCCGTCAAAACTGGTAGGTTAGGTTCGATTCCCGCTCGGGTCATACTGAAAGCTTGAAAAATGGTGCTTGTGGCCTGTCCAGGCTCGTGCTCAGCTTTGATGACTCGTGACACTCCGAAAGGATTACAAAAGCGGATATTACGAAAGTGAACTGAATAGGTTTACTGCAGTGTGCCGTGTGAACAAATCAGAATTTTCCTTTACAATTTTAATATCACCTAACTTTTAAAAGTTGATTAGTTCCGTCTGCGTTAACTTATACACGATGTATTGAAAAGCGTGACTATAGCGTTTTTGCGATAGGCTTGTTTGTCAGGTTATTTTTAAGAAATAGGGTTGCCATTGGCAAATCCAAATTGGCAGAAATGTGGGCAAAGCCTACTGATGCAGTTTTCAAGCCGTTGTAATCAAACACGTTTATTTTGTTACGTAAATCAATTACGATTCTAGTGCGTGAGTCAATGGCAATTCTAGAGCACGATAAAATCCTCTCACCAAACACAAGCGAAACATGCAAAAGAGCAGTCGATGACCGCATAGTTATTGTGTTCGCGGTTTCATTAAGATTTGTGTAAGGTATTAAAAAGTACGTTTACATTAAATTTATGGTATAACCTGAACAAGGCAAGCGGAGATTTGGGTAGCAAGCGTAGTTTGTGGTTGCCTACTGCGTATTTTATGATACTATTTTCTGTATTTAAAAGTTGAGTAGACTTACAGTAGGTGCCCTCAAAACAGCGGTACCCAAACGTTTTTGAGCGCGACTCAAATTTGTGTTTGGTGAACATCTCGTGACCCAAAGCTTCAAACAGCGCATGAAAAAATTGACTGTATGGATGATTTTGGTAGTAAATTGCTCGGTTCGTTTTCAGTGTCAGCAATGTAAAAACGACTTTACTCACTCTTTCGGAGTGTATCGTACTCAACTAATCTTGACTTGTGAACTTATAAACCACGTCATCTTTCAACACGCAACTGTTATAACTCTCGGATAGAATGTTTATGATACAATAATTCAGTCTATATATTAAAGATGGAAAAAAACTTGAAAAGAGGAAAAAAAAGGAACGTTGAATATGTACAACCCAGGTTTGGATCGTCTCGGCGCGACCCATAGTTTAGGAAACTCAGCCTTAAGATGCCTAATCGTATTCGATCTTTTCATTACTTTTTGTGCTAAGACCTTGCAAGTTCTGATGATATCATTGTTTTTTTACTTGATAAATGTAATCACTGCCAGCAGTAACAATATACTTCTAGTCATGTCGCAGACTACAGCTCCAGTCTGGTAATTTAAGTGTTACCCAGAGCAAGAAACATACAGTTTATACAAAGCTACTTAACAACGTACAAGCACCGCACTGAATATATTACCACTAAAATATGCTGAATGTTTTATGGTCATTTTTTTTTTAATTACAAACGATGTGCTTTGGATTGTAATTTTCCGCGCGCGTGTTGGAATGGGGTTCTATATAATCTTTTCTGTATCACGTGATGTCTTTGTTACTGCATGTCGCATGTCGAAAATCACTTGTATTTTGCATGCAAATCGGTTTTCCACCTTGTTGCTTGCTTGAGCGATTTGCTTTAAGATGACAACTCACGCGTGGTTTTGTCTCCTGTACGCGGAAAATAGAGGACTTTCTTGTTGGTTATCGGTGAAATCGTAGAAATTTTGACCACTTACTTCTTCGCATATGGATAGTTTTAACATTGCTCAAACGTAGAAAACGGTTGGATCGTGACTTCGTCTGTTTTTGTTTATTTGAATATTTTTGCAGCGATGTAGGCACGTGCACACCATCCCAGAGGTTAAAAAATACTGCTGTGATATTTGTACCGTTGATTTTCCAAATCTTCACATTACTTTTTTCCGTCATACGTGCATTTCTTTGGAAAAGACGAACAAATTTGTTGAATTTCATAGCAAACGTGACCAATAGTTACCATGTTAAAAGTTTTCGCTGCCTTGCTTTTGAAGCGCTCGAGGATGGTAGTTTGTTGTTTAAAACAAATACGTTTTTGTAAACATTCGTACAGATGGCTTAAGTTAATTGCTAGTGTGTCGAACAGAAATGTGTATCATGCGACTGTACCCAAAAATATTATTCTGAAAAGGTAGTACGTCGCAATTGCAACATCGCCGGATTAATTCTTAAAAGACTAACATAATTTTTTATCTTTTATAACTATTGTAGGACGATCAGGCCGACTCGAAATTGCAGACTGAAGGAGCTAACAAGCAGGTAACAGTCCATTTCGTTTCTAGAGAAACAGCGTGAGACAACAGTTATTTGTTTTTTGGTGAAACCGCAAACGGCCGCTACTGTGTTTCGCAAAGGATCAGCTTATGGAGTATCTCGGACAGCACATCAGTCCTTTCTCGAAACCCGGCCCACTTTTGCGCGCAAGGGGGATCGAAGATAAAAAGTTGATCGACGCCGTGCGTGATGCGCCGTAAGTAGTGGTGCAATTCCACCAGGCATAAGGTTTTTTGTATCGCACTCGCATTGTCGTTTGATATCTTCGTGTCGAATTGGTGCGACGGATTTTTGCAGAGAGATCGCGCAGTTCTACGCAAACGGCAAGGTCAACCACCTCACTTTGAAGTACAAGATCGACAACACGGAGAACAAGTATCGGGTCGCTTGTAAAAAAGAAACAGATGAAGACGAACCGATACCCTCTTGGATTTCTCCCCGTTTCCGGTTGATTCGCGTACGTCACCAACTGCAAATAACCGTACTGCAAGTTATTTTACCGTTGAACCTAAATAAGAATACGCCATTTGTTCGATTGGCTGTGTTTCTGGGAAGCTGATAATAGAAATGAATAAGGTGGTTGCACTCAGGCACCTTATCTCCCAAACCAATTAGTGCTAATTATTATGAAATTGAAATATGCCGAAAAACAGCAGTACGTTGGTAGGTTGCTGCTACCATTTCGCTCTATAAAATTAAAATGATGGCAACCGAGAAGTAACACCAATATATTAGCAGAATGCGGCAATATGGGCGAAGTGACCTCGTGATTCTCAGGCAACAGAAAGATAACTTGAAATTTTTGTATCCGGTCGGTGGTGAATTCGCATCTTCACAGGCTGTTTGATTGGGCACGTGTAGGCACGTTCAACAGCTGGTGTTCATTTTCCCTTGCCAGTACAGCGCAGCTTTTTTCACTGCTTCGCCTCATTCGTGCTGTGTTTAGCCGTGTTAGAGTTCGCTTCTGAGGAAGTTGGGGTACAGTAAGTATGACGCGCATCGCCATTCATAAGGCTTTTTGTGTTATTTTTGCACGTCAGCGTTTCGTCCTGTTTTGCTTACCAGAGTTCATGTGAGTTGATTTAATTTAAAAACTGATCGCTTGTTTGCCGTGAAACTTGAGACCAAATTTGCTGTGGGTGGTCTTGCCTGTGTACGAACGCGTTTCTAATGTCAGTGTGAGTGTCGTTTGGTGCAAGGAAGACGACTCGCGATCGGTGTGCCTGTTGTCTGAATGCCGTTGTTGAAAATATGAGAACTTTCAGTTTTAGGTTGAAATGAAAATTGCTTTTTCCGTTTTGTACGTTAGAGTTTTTTTTAGTCTCGACTAGACACATTACGATGATATTTTGTGGTTTATTAGGACATTACTACATGTCATTCATGTATCGCGCAACTTAGAGCTTAGAGCAGTGTTTCGCAGTTTTTTTGCGGACTTAAGTTTTGTGAACGGTCAAACGTGGGCTCTTGTTTGACCCGATCTATGACACACTTGGGTGAAAATCACACTCACGTGAGAGATTGCAAGAAAAGTCATGGTTTTGCACGTATTTTTCTTTGACGATATATCAGTAAACAGATATTTTACGGACACGCGTAAGCTTAATTTTGAGCTTGTTGCTCGTACACGACCATAGCTTGAGAACCGCTGCTTTCCAGAGCACTACTTATTTTCCTGCGTACAATACAACGCTGCAGGGTAGCACTGCAAGTTTGCTGGATGTTAATTCAGATCAAACGGCTTTCAGCAATTCGATGCTGCAATGTCGCCCACCGCCTTTAACCTGAAATCATTTCAGCTGGCCTAATTGTCCAGAAGCGTTTTTTTCGTTCGACAATTTTACTATTTGACAGCGCGTTGCTTTCCTCAGCGCTGTAATGGGGAGCAGAATGGCACACGTGAGTTCTCTCCTCTGTTATGCGCGTCCAGTTAACATTTTACGGAGAAGAACACATTAAATTGTGTCTTTTCCGAACAGGTCTTGCTGTACTTGGGGTTATCTTTCAACTGCAGAGATGGGAAGCAGCTTAGAAGCGAAGCGAGGTGGAGTTTCATGCACCTTATATCACTTTCGACACGCGAGGGTTGTGATTTTTCCGTATTTTCGTTACAGGATTTCTTCACCTCGACATTGATCACTTTGGTGGTATTCATCGCCTCCACCTTGCTCTTCGGTTCGAGTGTTCAACATCCTGCTTGGCTGATTGTTTTCATCGTCCTCTTTCTCTTTCTGGTTCGTTTGTATTTGCATGTTTGTTTGAACAGAGAAAAAAAGCGTTGAACTGCACTGTCGTCTGGCAGGTCAAGTCGCGCCGTTCAGTGTGACATGTCAGTCAGTTGTATCTGCGTGCCTTCCGCAAATTCCCGCACCATTTCCAAGATCGATCTTGTCAACCTTTGAAAAGTGCCGTATTGATTGTGCGTTGCGATTGTGAGCACTGACCTCGGCCGTGGTAAAGAGCGATAGGATCAGGTCATTCTTGTCCGCCGCTAACTGATTAATGAAGCACCTGCGTTGCAGATTGCATTGTGTGCCGTCGGGGGCGTGTACGTTCGCCACAAGACGAAGCCCGAAAGGTTTGTGCGGGCGGTGGCGCGGACGGTGTCGTCGTGGACGGGCAGGTCGGTGCACGCAATTTCTTCTTTGTTTAGAGGCAATTAAAAATTGCACTGAGTAGCGGCGCCCGAGATGCGCGACGTCGGGTGAAATTTCCAGTCTTGACTTTCCATGCATCTGTGCACACAAGAGCAGATTTAAAGATGAAGCTGAAAGGTGTTAAGGAAATTGTACTTCCAGTTACTAGACCCTAAGTTAATGGATTTATGTTGTCATTCACGTAAACTGGTGTAGCGCACATTTCAGCGTTGTATATTCTGTTGCACAGGAATGGTTGATGGATCAACGTATGAAAACAAATGTTTTTGTCACGAAGTTGTTTCAAAATGCTAATTCGCTTGTAAAAACTAAACGGCTCTAACTGCGGTGCTCATGCGTGAGATAAAAGTTATACCTTGAAGGTTTCCAGTGGAAATGTCTGGAGTAAATACACAGCTGCATCCCCGCGCTGCTGAAAAGGTCAGGCCAGAACGGAATCAAGAATACGATACGGGCTTGATAGGCTACGCTGCTGGTTGCATTCGATTACCCTTTTGCTTCTCAGCATGTGCTGTTGTGCTTCACGCAGACACGTCCTCGGTGCGGCGCTGCTATTCATTCCCGCAGCCGTGATCTTTTCCCACATCACTTGCCAACCGCTCAACGACACTCCATATTGCTCGCACTTCTTGCTACTTGCCTGCATCGCCACTATGCAGTTTCTTGGTTACGACCAACTGTCGACTTGGGTGCGGTGAGTTAGCTTTGCGCTCGTGCATAACAATTGCCATCGCCGGTAATCGGTCTTTGGTGCGCAGTGCCTAGCCGCGGTACATTCGTATTCATGTGGCTTGGCTGCAGAGTGGTTGGCGACGAAATCGGCGACCGACCTCGCGCAGCTCTACATCCGGATAAGTGGGTTTAAATAAATTATGAAGGGTGGAATGTGGATTTTTCGTTGTGTAAAGACCATCGCTCATCGAAATGATTTTTGGCATGTGACCCGGTTTCGGCGATGCCGTGCGTTGGTTGAAGGTTGCCAACGTGCTATCTTGTTTTTACCCCTCGAGCGTCATATCTGCCTTTGTAACTTTTCCGGTTTGGTTCGACTTCTGTCGGCATTCATCTCAAAATCAATATCTCGCATTTCTTTACTCGTTTGTTGTTAAGATTGGCAACGAACGTTCCGCCTCTGTTTAGAAACGGAATTTATAGCTGAACCTGACGTCAGTTTCCCTGGACTGNATACAATGCACTGGCTTCATTCCAGTTTTGTTCGTTTTTTAATTTTATGCAGCCATTTGCGTAAAATCTCTATACTGAAATGCTTTTGTTGTTTTGAAACTGGTTTCGCGATTCATCGAGTGTCACTGAATTTTATCTTCGTCATATAAGAAGTACATACCACAACTAGAAAGTATGTTAAGTAATGCTGTTGAAGTGGCCACTTGCGCAACATGGTTACCACACCGATTGTAAGACGTTGTTTCTTCAGGTAAAGTAAGTCCTTCGTGCGCATTTCTTCGGCTTGGACTGGTGTATTTGACGTACAGTATAAAACGTGTTACACTCAATTGTATGTGAGGGAACCGCTGCAATGTTGGTCAGAAAACATTTTTTATTTTTTTTAGCGAAACTGCAATGATTTATGGAAATTAGCTCTGCTGCATCGCAAATGGTATTGATGAATTAATTACAGGATCCGTTGCGTTTTGCCATAGGTGTCGATATATCAAATGCAAATGTGATTCTATCCGCGAAGCTGCTATAGCTTGGTAGGTCTTCCCAATCAATAAGATTCGGAAGTCTGCCTGATTGACGGGATATTTTCGGAAAAATCCTTTTTTCAAACTCATGTATCGTGTAATGAGCGAGCATCGATTCCTCATCAGTGTAGCAAAGTGCTGGCAAAAATGTGAATGCTACTGGACAAAACTACGAATGATACAATGGTTCTCGTTGCGTAGACTTCCACTCTGGAGCTGGGCGTTCAGGTGTTGAATGTGAACAACGAAAATGCTGTTCCCACGGATCACTGGTTATGGGTTTCTTCTTTGAAAATAATCAGGCGTTGCGTGTTACGTTGCAGATCGTTGCTCGCTTTCTTCGCTTCTGTTGTGACGCTAGCCCTTGTTTACTCCAATCCGTGCCCGGCTGTGAACACTGCATCTGGTAAGAGGGTCAGCGTTACGACTTTTATTTTGGTGTTGACGTTTGCGGAATTGCATAGGCGTTAGCGCGGAAGCTTTGCCCACGTGAAATCAATCTAGTAGGCGTCGTTTACACTATCACATGTCTGACTAACCTAAAACTCGCACAGAAGACTTGTCTTTTGAAGCTGAAATACGCGGCTAAGCAGGAACGAGTGATTGTCGGCAGAGTTCGCAGTATTTCTCATTAGTTCACGGCTTGTTACGAAAAATGTGAAACACTTGCGCTTATTGGCTCCAGCTGAGCAGCTTTGCATATCTGCTTGTGTGCTGCAGCAATTTAGGAAATGTATTCAGCTCCCGCCAATGTGGTGCGGATTACAACATATACCGCATTCTTTCTCTTTCGCATAAACATGTCTTCTCACTAATGGAAAATAACGAACTGGTTTCACAGTTCAAATCATATCGAGCAGTAAGTGTTGTTGTTGTTGTAGCAGCTTGCTGGAACACGTGCTGTAGGTGCGATGATGAACTGTTTACCTTTGGCTGCTATTTTTGCAGTCAATACCACACAGCAGCACTTTTGTCAATATTACGGCGACCAGAGCGGGCTGCGGTACGAGTTCATCTTGGACTTCATCTTGCTTGTGGCATTCATTTGCTACATTGCCAGGCACTACGAGGTGAGCTGCTTGGGCGCATACTGCGCTGATTGACATTCATTTAGCAAAATGTCCGCCATCTTGACAGTCTGCTTCTTGATAAAAAAGGAGAAGTGGAAGAGGGCGGGTGACGTCATGCGTCAGTATGTCGGACGCGTTGAGACTCGCTTCCTTTTCGTCCTGTCAATGTTTTCACCAACAGCGAACGGAACAGTTCTTTGATGGACTGCATCTCTCATTTTTAAACAAGTATTATTAGGCGCGCGCTGCGTGAACTGCTTGCAGTGGTAGCCTAAAGGAATGCTTCAGGCGTGTTTGTTTCCGTGACCTTCATTCCTTGGTTGCTTGCGCAAGTCACCTGGGCACCCGCATTCACCGACCTTCGTTGCGTGTTTTCTTAGTGAAGGACAAATTGAAAAACAAAGGTGGTTACATTCGTTCAGTTTTCAACGTGCTATCTTCCAATGTGTTTATTATTGTCGAGCACGTCGAACGTTGTTTTGAGTTCACACACCTAGAAAGCAGACAGGTTATCTTGCGTCTGCGGTCAGAGCCACAAGCGTTTAGAATCAAAACGAAAGTTTGATCAATAAATTGACCAATAAATCCATTTGCTCTTACAACTTATTTGTTGTCGGGGGACTTGAAACAAAGGACAGTTGCTTAAGAGGGCGTGGTAGATAAAAAGTTAAAGAACGACTGGTTTAGATGATGTTTTTTTGCAGCTCGGTTATCGCCTCGAGTTTCACGTCGACGCGGAACTGGCCAAGCAAAGTCTTGTGACGCGAAACGAGCAAGATTCGGTCGAAGAGTTTTTGGAGAACTTCATACCAGCGCACGTCTGGAAGAACTTCGGCGTTAGTTGCCGCTTCCTACATTCTCTGTGTGTGTGTGTGTGTGTTGCTGCTGAATGTAGGAGCCCTTGTGACTTAATTGTTATGCTGAGCTCCGAGTGTCTTTAGTCTCATGGTAGAAGTACACCTGAAGTGAGCGAGTCTTTTTTCGATTGACTAAGATCTTGGAAAATCTTGTGTTGCTTCTGTGTGCATTTTAATTACATGAGTTAATATGAGGCATGTCATGAGCTTCAAGCGCAGCTGTACACTTTCTTTATGCAGTTTGTTTTTATGTTCCAATAGGCCGAGGTCTACTCCAAAACTCATTCGAAAGTGGGTGTCATATTCTGCAGTGTTGTCAATTTCAACGAAATGTACGAAGAACAGTACAAAGGCGGCAAAGAGTTCATCCGTTGCTTGAACGAGTTGATCTGTGAGTTGAACTTTGCTGCCTAGCTTGGCGAGATAGCTCAACTTGCCACTGGTAATATTTGAATTTTAAACTAGCGTTCCACTGCAGCGTGGTCCGCAGGTTCCCGATGTGAACCCAGACCTGTGGGTTTGCGTGTCTTAAAGATGTCGACCATGCGCTTGACCGAAATTCTAGGAGCTTGCACGAAGTGGGGTTGAAGGGCTCTGGTCGAAAAGGCGATAAACTGGGCAGGCACGGTAAAAGTGCGGTGACCAAACTTAATTTCTTAGAGTGCGTGATTTCTATGCTTCCATCATGCAAAACTCGCATGCAGCTCTTAAAAAATCAATCGAGCACTCCACGACTCAGAATTCATTGCGTCTGAAATTAGTAATGCAGGCGGATACATTTGATTGATAAAGATGAAAAAATCAAGTGTTTTGGTTTGTTTCGTGATTGCCTATGTAGTCTTGTGGATTAGGTTCTAAAGTTTGCTGTAGGAGGAGGAGCTTCAGACAGCGCGCTGGACCCTGCTGTAGTTGCTTGGAACATAAGGAAGTTCCCTTCGCAACCGACTTGACCCTGATATTACTAGAAAAATGTTTGTAATTTTGAAATAAAAGGAGTTCTGGGACGTGCAAAATAGACTAAAAAATTTGGCTCGTGCAATTTTTGATGACAGCAACTTTGAAGGGTCTCAGTTCACCATATGTTGTACAGTATAAATGATTGGTGAATTTCCAGCCACCTACAATCAAAGAAATCGATTAATTTATTTTTGCTTGGGTCTGCTTAAACGAAACTTAACTAATTCAAGCGATGAGGATTTTTCGCTTGAAGTTGTGAGGATTTAAAGTTGTTTTGAAAGAATTCAAAAATTTTCCGTGTTAGATACTTGGTGTGATGACTAACAGTTGATGTAACCATTATTTGGTTTNCACCAACCAGANTCAGTCTTACGCTGCCTAAGTAACTCATAGACCAGCGCGAACAGCTCTTGGATGATAATTCTTACCTTCCGCTAAAATTTCTGGGTTGTGCAAGGAAAAATTCCAACCAAAAACCCTTTCCTTGCGTTTGTCTGTGGCAAAACTACGTTGTTTGCAAATGTTTCCTGTTACATCACGTATGTGTTCCTCATTTAGGGGATGTTGACAGCAAGTTGGAGGAGGAGGAATACAAGGATATTGAAAAGATAAAGATGATTGGAACCACGTTTATGTTTGCGTCAGGTATCTCGATTCATATATCTTGTGTGTGTAACGTGTCCCTGGTAAGTGTGCTGCACGGACTTTGATTGTATAATTGCATTGGATTTCGTAAGCCCAGCAAAAGCGATATATGAAAGAAGTTACTTAAAACGTTTATATGCAGGGCTGTAGTGGGGTGGGAATGGCGTCCCCACACCTTTTTCACGTTTTGCTTTCAAACAAGTTTGAAATTGCTTTAAAATAGCTAGATTTTGGGTGCGTTCCCACACCTCTTTTGTTAACACTACATCCCTGTTTGTGTGGTCTATTTTTTGTTGTTCTTAGCTACGCATTCATGATAACAGCTTTTTTGCTACTCTACAAACTGGGTTTGTGATTGCAGGACTGCACCCCGAAACCGACCAGGAAAGCACAGTGAAAGACTCGCACCTTTCGATGCTCATGGACTTCTGCATTACAATGCAGGTTAGTGAAAGCAACAGCAAGAGATAATATTGCAAAGGCAAGCATCGCAAAGGACGGTCCCTGAATAAAGCGGCTCTTATAGCGGAACAGACATAAGAGTGATGAGTGACGGACAGGAATGTTGACTCGTGTCACACGATCAAGTGTCTGATGCTGGTCCTCATGCTAAGTATCTGAAGTATCTGAATAGGCAGATGCACAGGTTCATTGGGGTTCAATGTTTGTTAATATTTGATGAGAGCTTACCGTTGTCGATGTTTTTTCTATTCAATGAAAACTTGTCTCATCATAATTTCTTTGCCCTGAGGTTCGCGTAAAATCTTTGCTTACCTTGTTGTGAATTTCAAAAAAGCTGAGTTCGGTGAAAACTGAGTTCGGTGTGGTGTACGGCTGTGCTTTGAGGAGTGGCTCATCTATATTCATGGAGGTAACTCCCAGTACAGCTAGTGTATCTTTATAGTTATCCATTCACGCAGGGCGTAATTGGTGCTCTTGGCTGGAAACAGGAGATAAAATACTGATGAAATGCTTTCAGTTCAAACCTTTAGTTGTTACTTATACCTGAACCTTTGTTCTGTAACACCTGTGAAAAAGCTTTCGACAAATGCGTTACAGCAGTGGTTCCCAACCGGGGAGGAATTTCATGATTTCAGGGGAGGAATTTCAACATTATAGTTAAGTTACCTATTCATTGTAAGTGTTGTACTTCTTTTTTAAGTTGACATTGGCTCTTTCAGTTAGTGCTACCACTTCATATATTTGTAAGTTATTTTGTGTACTATCACACGTTTTTGTTGACAAACAGTTTTTGTCCCGCTTCATAATCAAGTTATTGTCGTCAATAAAGACCATTGTTCCAATTGTAGTTAATAGCCTACGAACCCGAACAGGGGAGAAATGGAAGTTCCATAAGGGAGGAATGAAAAGTTCCAAAATGAGCAAAGGGAGGAATGCATCAAAAAGATTGGGAACCACTGAGTTATAGGTTTTGATGCGTTTCTTCTCACTTACTTCCAAAATAGATAATGAACTGTATTTCGTATGAGATACTTAATTCGCGCAGGAAATCTTCTATGCAGCTTCTTGAAGGTTTACACGTTGTTCAGAACCAAACTCGAGTCGTAAGCGGCTTTAAATTTTAGAACATGCGAAAAAGTCCTGAATTGTGCGTTAAAAAACAACGTTAAATCGTTATACTACCTCTCCCTAGAAAGAATGAACGTGAGAATAATATAACACATACTACTTTATTAAAGCAGAGATCAAAGGTTCGTTACCTTTCTGCGTTCCACGCTCCTGAAGCTGAGTTTGGTAAATCGTGAGCGTACTCTTCTCGGCATTTGTGGAGTTTGCAGCACAGCTCATGCAGAATCAACAGAGAAATATGAGTTGTCGCGCCAAAAAGATGGGTAAAATGCAGAGTTCGAGATTCGGGTCAGGCGCGTAACCAGAAATTTTGATAGGTCATTATCAAACAACAACCGATTCACAATATTTAAATATTTCTTGCCCCCTTTCTTTTTAATGCATCATCCATAAAACGTGAATTTTTCTGGCGCTTTTTGTTCTGAATAATTATGTTCAAATTTAAGCCGGCGAACAAAAAATCTATTTTCATTGAATTGACAAATTTAAAAAGTTAGTTTTAGAAAAGTTACAAGCTCCTACCTTGGATGAACGCCACCATTTGCCTGTGAAACTTACTTGCAAAAACGCTTGTTAAAATCTCGATGCCACAATCTGCAGTATGCTTTATGCAACCAATATTGCAGTTAAGCAAGAACTCATCGTGGCCGCCGTTATGATAGAGCCTTTTATTTTACACACTTCTGATGTACACCAACACACCCTCAATCGAGTCGAGTAGCGACTTTGCCCTAAGACACCGACTCCCGAGGTATAGGTCTACAAAACTTTCGCGCATACAAGACGTGGATCTTGTTCGCTTGTCCGATTCTTGAGCGACTGGTTGACGTTTGCAGCTGATAACGTAAAGCCTGGAGTCCCTCAAGGTATTTGAAAACTGTTTGGATTGTATGTCATCAAACGCTATGAAATGCGACTGCGAAAGCATATTTGTACATTACTTACACTACGATTCGATGGGATTTTTTAGCTGGTAAACATCAACGTGATCCTTCCAGGTCTTGAAAACCATCTCCTGCCAAAGTTGACAGCTCTTTGAATAACGTTAACTCGTTTCGTTAAGTTTCAGTATGTAACTTGGTACTGTAGTTACTGTAAATTGTATGTCGTCAAGGTCCAGACCAGAGACACCAAGATCTTCAAATATAATGATTAGATTTTGCAGTCTGGAGTTAGTTAATCCAGGGTTTTTTTTAAGGAAAATGTTAGGTACCCGGTATGGATCAGCAGGGACCCGGTTTCCAATTCTAGGGACCCGAATCGGGTCCCTAAAACACCTTAAAAAACCCTGAGTTAATCTGATTTGAAAGAGACGTGCACCTTGCTTGTTAGCTGTACTTTAACGTCACTTTTAGTGCAGAGATCAATGACAAGTTTTGATGCAAGTGGATTTTGTGCAGGCTGCTCTCAAGTCAGACTGTTTCTATGTGTTTCTCCGCAATTTTCCGTTTGGTTTTGCTATTCAATTAGAAATGAATGCCCCGTTGCTGAATGTTTTTCACTCTACTATGTGAAATTTTCAAATCGTGTTATAGCATATTTGCATACGCTCAGACACAAGGAAAAACGACAAAATTTTTTTAAAGCCAGCCTGGAAAGGACTAATTGCTCCCACGCTCGCGTTTTTTCACACGCGCCTTATGATTATGTCTGCAACGATCCCGTTGACGGCAACTGGCTTGCTCACAACAATCGACCACACTGTATCGTACTAGATGTTATAAATTACCTTGTAAGTAGGCCATATGAACAAATGTGCAGTTATGAAAAGTTAGTGAAAATCGAACAAGGTGTTTTTGTACTTACGGTATTTTAACTGGGCTTTGCTGCGCTTGCGTACAGGGTCTTTACAACACTGTACCTTACTATGGCTAGCAATGCCGCATTGTATAACCTTTTGATTGAAATTGGCTGCTCATAATTTTCACTCAAACTGATGATTTTCTCTAAAAAAAAAACTCTGGTATGATGAACCGGCACAGTAGCTGAGCCGCAAAGTGTCGATTATGTCTTTGTGGTCACAAGCTCGTTAGAGTACGTCTGTTACGTCGCATTGATGCTGTGCTTACAGTACATGTATTATTAGTAATCGTATCAATCAGTGCTGTATTTATGAAAAGAAGTTGGTTAAATCCGCAGTCATCGCAGTGGGTAATCAGTGTGGATTTTGTGTGTTTATGTATCCACCCCTTACATAAGTTTGCGGTCCAAAGAGCATGCAACGCCAAGCGACGATAATGGTTGTATGTTTACGTTTTGAATTGCGTCACCCGCAACTGCGATAGCTGAGCTACCTCTATTTGGGGCCATTAACGGAGTGCTGATATAAATTGTCAAGCTGCTTTAAAATACTCTTTTCTCTCCTTCGTCGCATGCGATGACAGTTGTATAAACCTAGAAAAGCGTGAAAATTCTCTAACTTTGTTGACGTTTTTTAAACAACCCAATTGCAGTCAAAAGTGATAGTTTCGTGTGCGGTTCAAACACAAACACGCCTGTTCGTCAGTCAAAAACGCTGGTTCGTGCACAAGGATTTCTTCATCCTACTGCTGTAGTTTCATTTGTGTTCCGTCTAAGTGAGCCAGAACATTTAAATTCCGCATGTTGAATTTCAAGTCAGTAATCAAAATTCCTTGAAGGTAATTGGACTTTTCATTGAAACATTACGCTTGCTAGAATAAAACATGAAGTAATGAGTGCCATACTGAGAGAAAACATTTCACATTTATTAGAAACTTTGTAAATGCGTGAATGGGATGCTAAACTTAACCTGTTTGGTGTTTATGGTTTCGAGATCGATCGTTTTCCATGACTTTTCAGCCAGCGTCGTATGTTCTGGACTCTGGTCGTTTACAATCAGAATATTGTTTTGTTGAGTACAGCCAGATGTTTTATCCAGATCACCGTGCAAGCGACTATACATCAGTTTGCTTTGCACAGAACGTGGTTGAAGATTTCAATAAAAACATGTTCGACTTCAATTTTATCCTACGAATTGGCTTTAACCACGGTGAGGTGACGGCTGGTGTGATCGGGACTACAAAACGGCTGTACGATATTTGGGGCGACACGGTGAACACTGCGAGTAGAATGGATTCGACAGGAGTCTCGAATCGAATACAGGTTGGTCTGACCATTATGTAAACGGTAGTGTTTTTCTGATTGTTTACTCCGGGTGCTCCGTTTTGTTTGTTTGTCTTTTTTTGACACAGTGGAAAACATTAGGCACAGTAAAAGTCAAGCACACGCCGCTAAGCTGGTAGGTCAGGTTCGATTCCCGGTCGGGTCGATGCCGAAGACTTGCAAAACGGTACTTGCGGCCTCGTGCTAGCGAAGAGTGAGCACCCACAGACCACTCATGACATTCCAAGCTCAAAGGGAATACAAAACAAGTATAATGAAACTTTTCCCATATTCACGTTATGAATATTTCTTCACATTTGTGTTGTTTCCTGTTGTTTTCTTGTGCTGTTTCAATGGTAGCCTGCTTCATAAGAAACCAGTGATGTAATTATTGTCAAGGCTTCACTGTGGCAGTCCCTACGTCACTCATTCAGAAGTCTGGTCACTGTATAAGATGTGCAGCCATGTTGTGGCTGCACTAGAAGGCCGGTGCGGTTGTTCCATCTGTGACTGATAGCATGAGACATGTGCTGCATTTGTGACTGAGCCATGTTGCAGACAATTGGATTCAGGTAAAATTCATGCGATTTTGCTGACAATACTTTTCAGCCTGATATGGCTTTAAAACGTTAACAGTATGAGAGTTTGATCAGACGCCAGCTTCAAAGAAAGTGTTGAACAAGATTTTGGTGATGAAACATTGGAGGCATGCGAAGTTTAGCTAGAATTGTAACTGTAATGAAAAGCAGAATCCCGGTTAATGTGGGAATACATTGACACCTGTGTTGTTAGACAGTGCCTTACAGGTTTTGTTATTTTCCAGTTGCGACCTTCACCCTTTTTAATGGAAGCCTTCATGTTTATTGGCGTTTTGAGAAACACGCAATGGTGAACGTGAAATAAAGAAGAGTTTAAAAGGCTTGCTCGTTCTTTTCAAGGTTGTTGTTTAAAAAGGCGCGCTGCTGCACAAGCAAATAGTTTGATTTTATGCTTTTTAACATTTCGTACTTCGATCGCAGTTCGTGTGTGTATCGTCAAACAGCTCATACTTGTGAATGGTATTAGTGATATCCGTCTGCGTGAACAACACTGATCAGCGCGCAACCAAATGCGTCTGTTCACTGCTTGACAAAATATATTGTTGGATAGCCGAGTTTTTGGCGAAATGATTTCCACTTGTTGTAGTACCTTCAATCCTGTCAGTGGTTTTGCTTTTGAAAATGTGGTTTGCCTCGTTCGTAGATAGAATATTTGTGAAAAATCAACTGCCTTTAACATCTGGAGGATCGCGATGCATCCGTTTTGTTCATGTTTAAGTACCGTTTTTTGCTTTGTCACACAAGTAGTAAGTTCTTAAGTTAGTCAGGTGATATCTTNGGAAATGCTTGCCTCTCGCTGGGCGCTTGGTAAGTTGTGCGCCACTGTCTNTGCAAAGGCCGGATTTAAGTTACCGGTTCAGGTGGTCTCCACAGGTAGCNGTGATATTTGACTATTATTGTNAGTTTCGGGCAAAATCGAACTCGCAGTTCGTTGACACTGTTTTGCTTAAGTGTGCAGTGCACACAGTTCTAAGCTGAAAATGTCAAACTTGTATTGTTGGAGACGGGCTGATGATTACTAATGCACCCGATAAGTGGTTCTCAATTCGTTTTGCAGCTCGCACCCCTGTAATAAGAAAACATATCCTCGCGCCCCTTGCGCCAATTACCATAATTTTGCAACATGTCTGGCGTAAATACTTGTAAAATACACAAAAGATACAAAAGATAGGGATTCTGCCGGGACCGACGAAAAAGTGACCAATTAAGCGAATTGATGAATTTGAGGAGTTCTACTGTATTTAAATGGTACATCAGATTAGTAATCGCCATATCCAGGCAGTTTTGAACAATCTCAAGTTAATAATTTTAGATTACTTGCCTGCGAAAAAATCTGTCGGGTTTGGACTGATGCATATACTTTTTACTCTATTTGGAAGTTAATGTCCTCCAAACATCTTACCGAGTACAACACGCTCAGGGGTAATGCTCTACACTTCACACGCAAACTCAACCCTAAGCAATACACTGAAACCATGGTTCAGCGATATGTTCAACGTGATGAGCTATGCTCGTGTGGGACGCAATAATCGTCTCTACGATTAGTCTCTACGCAATAATCGTCTCTGCGATGTTGCGTGCAATTGCTGCCGCTATTGTAATAATCCTAATTAATGTTCGTTGTTGATCGTGAGCACGCATGTGTTGCGTCTGAAAGTTGCTGAATCTTTCCTAGAGACCAGTCAGTGTTCACTGAAAATCCGGATTACGAGATGTGAAAAGAGCAGATTTTATCCGGTATTGGCGAAGATCCGGATTAAAAAATCCGGATAAACCGAAGATTTT
>JGI24159J19872_10002082_pt1 | contig 23273 bp, 25 predicted proteins | sample Ectturendosymbi4_FD_19872 | JGI IMG/M metagenome (IMG submission 19872) | reverse complement strand
AAAAAGTTTAATAAAAGAAAAGAAGTTTATAAAAAAATATCAGACCAAAAAATATTAGATGAGCTAAATAGAATAGACGAAATGTAAAAAATTTAAAAGTAAATTATATAATTAAATATATATTATCATTATGAAAAACAAAAAGACATTTATTGAAATATTAAAAAACATAAGACTAAGCGATATTAACGAAAATGAAAATAATAATCTTTCGGATGAAGATAAAATATATTATGAAACACAAAAAGCATTTATAGAAAATAAACACACTAATAAAAACTATAATAAATTTAGAAAATATAAGGAACTATATTTTATAGAAGCATTTATTTTATACAAAGAAAAGAAAATAAGTAATTTTTTTGCAGATAGCAATCACAAGTGGTGAGCTTTTGATGCAGGCCCTGTTTTAGATACTTATTGTTCTCGTGGATTAGATAAAGAAATTTTTATTATTTCTAATAAAAAAAATCTTAAACTTATTACTGAGGCAGTGGGATATCTAGATAATTATGGAACGAAGTTTCTTATTGAAATGTCACATAAAGAGGGAACTCCTTGACAAAAATATTACGAAAAAGGCAAAAAATTTACAGAAATACCTAATGAATCTATAATTGAACATTTTAAAAACAATAAACCATTTTTCATTAAATAACTATAATGGACACATCTACTATAATAGGCATTATTTCATTGGTATTACAATCAATAACTATATTACCTTATTTAGCTATTCTTGTTATGCCGAAAAGCTTTTGAAATTTAAGATATGTAAAATTACTTATTGTGAAAATAAGTAATTATATAACAACTAAAATAAATATAGTTAAATATGAACAAAGCCCAGTTATTGATACAATACAAAATCAAAATAAAAATAATAAATAGATTTAATTAACAAGACTTTAAGTCTTGTTTTTTTATATAATTAAATTATTATGTTTAACTTTTTAAAAGGTAATGTAGATAAATTAGTTAAGAAAATTGAAAAAACTAATTTAATGTCAGAAGAAAATATTAATGATGTTTTAAATGAAACACAAAGGATTTTAATTGAAGCAGACGTTAATATTAAAGTGGCTAAAAGATTCACTAATTCAATAAAAGATAAACTTGTTGGCAAAGAAGTATCTGTTGGTTTAACTCCTTCAAAGGAATTTATGAAAATATTTCATAAAGAACTTATTAAAATTCTTTCGGGAGGTTCTCAAGAATTAAGACTACATGGAAACCCTTCAGTAATGATGGTTGTTGGTTTACAGGGTACTGGTAAAACTACTTCTATTTCTAAAATCACTAATTTTCTAGTTAATAAAAAGCACAAATTTAAAAAGCCACTTTTAGTAGCAGGTGATATTTATAGACCCGCAGCAATTGATCAATTGCAAAAACTTGGAAAGGATTTAGGAGTAGATGTTTTTTCTATGGGTACTAAAACTAATCCAAGAGATATAGCAAAAGCTGCATTAAAAAAAGCAGAATCTGAATCCTATGATTTAGTAATTATGGATACTGCTGGTAGACTTCAAATCGATGACAGTTTAATGAAGGAATTAGTAGATCTTAAAAAAATACTTAAGCCCTCTGAAATTATTTACGTATTAGACGCAATGTCAGGTCAAGAAGTTATAAATGTTGTAAAGGAGTTTGACAAAAAGTTATCGCTTACTGGGACATTTATCTCAAAATTAGATTCAGATGCTAGAGGTGGTACAGCTCTTTCTGTTGCAAGTATGCTAAGTATTCCAGCGAAGTTTATAGGTACTGGTGAAAAACCTTCTGATATTGAACTTTTCCATCCAGACCGAATGGCTAATAGAATATTGGGACTTGGTGATGTTGCAACTCTTTTTGAAAAAGTAGAAGAAATCAGTGATGAGAAAAAAAATGAAAGAATGATGAGAAGAATGATGAGTGGGCAATTTGACTTAGATGACTTAATGGATAATCTAAATCAAATTAGCAAAATGGGAAAAATGTCTTCTGTTCTCTCAATGATCCCAGGGGCTGGTAAATTAGTAAATGGAGATATGGATCAAATTTCAGAAAAAATAAAAGTATTTAGAGTATTACTATCATCAATGACATTAGAAGAGAGAAAGAATCCAAAACTTCTAAACCACCCTAATAGAAAAAAAAGAATTCTTGCAGGTTCAGGTAAAACAATTCAGGAATATAATACACTTATTAGGCAGTTTGAAAAATCTAAAAAACAAATGAAACTAGTTGCTCAGCAATTAAAATCTGGAAGAATGCCAAATTTTAGAACTAAGTAATTATGAAAAATAAAATAGAAGATATAATAAATCCTTCAGTTTCTAAAGCGCAAAATTTTACAAATTTTTTTAGCATAATTTTAATATTTTCTTTGTTTGTAATAATACTTTTATTTTCTTTAGAAAATAGTCTAATGGATATTTACATTGACCAAAATACACTTGAGTACAAATATTTAGTAAATACAAGTGCAGTAGTATCCTCTTCAGTACTATTATTTATATATCTATTAAATTATTTTATTTTAAAATTCAATTATAAAAATATTTCTAGTGGTTACTTTAATATAAAATATAAGAATTTTTTTATCATTTATGTTTCTTTATTTTATTTTTTATATCCTTATTTTTCTTTAAAAAAAACTCTTTCAAAAGATGAATATAGATACAAATATAAAAAACTTGTTAAGGAAGAAATATATTTTATAACTAAGACAAAATATAAGAATTTACTGGAACTAAATTCCTTAAAGAATAATTTTTTTTCAAAATTTAGATTCAGCTTTATATTACTTATTCCTGTCATTTTAATAGGACCAGTTTTTATTGTTAATCAAGATATTTATATTGAAACAAAAAGCACTAGCAATAATACTTTCCAAGAAAGTAACAATTCTAGTAAAATTTCATTTAATTTAGACGAAAATTTTTTATCGAAAAATTCTAAATGACATGAATTAGTTAATGATGATGCTGAATTTATAGTATACGTTCAGGCTACCCAAAATCAAAGCTATATTCAGTTTAGTTTAAATATCTTATACGATTATGATTTAAATAATGATGGAAAGGATATAAATGGTAAAGATATTTATTTAAATAAAAATGGAAAACCCACAAATGAAATTACCAATAATAAAATCACTAATTCAAACTTATCTCTATATTATTTAAATGAATCAGATATTCTAAGTTTGATAAATAAATATAATTCTGAGTTTAAAATAGAAGTTAGGTTATCTGATAATAATAATTTTACTAAATATAATATCTATTCAATAGAAGAAACTCCATTTTTAAAATATGTAAATTTTGAAAATGAAAATGGCGTATATCTTGATGCTAAAATTACTAATAAAATTGATAACAGAACTGTTAGTTTAAAAGATAAAGATAATAGAGAATACATATATCTAAATAATAATTTCAATAATTCAAATGCATTTGATTGAAATATAGAAAAAGAAAATAATTATTATCTTGTGAATCCAAGTTTAAATAAAGAATACAGTGAATATAAAAATTTAAAAAGTTATGTTGATCAAGAAAATAATAAAGTTGCATGTTACAAACCAAGTTTTAATTTTAGGGAGCAAGTAAAAAACAATAATACTCAAATATATGAAAAAAATATATTAATTAATTCTAACTTACCCACAATAGATGTTGTTACTGATGTAAATTTTAGTATTTCAAAATGCCCTGACTTTTATATACCAATTGGCAATGAATATAAAATATACTTTGATAACATCTATAGTGTAAGTAGCGGACTTATAAATAAAAAACCAGGATATATGTTTTACAATATAGAAGTTATATTATTAGAAGACTATAAAAAAGATATAGTTTATTCAAACTATAAAAATGTAAATAATGCAAGTGACATATTGGCTAATGAATTGAATGCTGATATGCCCATAGTATCATTAAATAAATCATGTGAATTTTATTATGGAAAGAATGGAAAAATAGATAAAATACCAAATAGCAATTCTACTAATGTAATTTGCCAAAATTTTATTGGAGATACTATTGAAAATGGGATTGATAGAAATACAGTTGATTACAATGCTTTAGTTCTTTATGACTTTAATAAAGACGGAGATTATAGTTGACCTAAAGATTATGTTCAAGTTATTTCCTTAAATAACATTTCTAATATAAAAACCATCGATATTATAAATAATGCTAATCCAGGAAATGTTTATGTTGAGTCAGAGTCATTGTCAATTGAAACGATATTTGGATTAAGCTGAATTTTATTCTTAATTTTATCATCATTTATAACTAATGGAATTTACAAAAAATACAAGAATGCTTTAGATGAAACAATGTATGCAAATGATATATTAAGTAATTACTTTAAAAAGGATTATGTTTTAAATGCATATAAAAAATTTAAAGCAGGTAAATCATTTGATATTGAAGAAGAGAAAAAAATAACAGAGGAAAAAAACACATTGTTTTTTTAATTTAAATAATAAATAAATTAATTAAGTTTTTTTACTTAACTTTTTATAGTATTATTATATTGGAGGTAAAAAATGGTTAGTTTAAGACTTAGAAGAATGGGAGCTAAAAAGAAACCATTCTATAGAATAGTTGCTGTTGACTCAAGAGCCAAAAGAGACGGAGCTTATATTGAGTTAATTGGTACTTACAACCCCCTTAATGACAAAGTTGATATAAAAAATGAAATTGCACTTAAGTGATTAAATGAAGGAGCTCAACCTACTCCCACTGTAAAAAATTTATTTACACAAAAGGGCGTAATGAAAGAATTCCATGAATCAAAACAAAAACCTAAAAAAGGATAATTGAATTAAGATAGGTTTAATAAATAACACGCATGCAATAAAAGGAGATCTTAAATTAATGCTATTTCCTAATAATATTGAGAAATTTAATTTTGATGAACTCAAAATAGGCGATGAAATCTATAAATTACAATTTATAAAAAATTTCAAAAATGGTTATTTATTACATTTAAAAGGAAAAGACAATATCAATGATGTACTTGGATTAGTCAATGAAGAAGTTTTTATTAAAAATACTTTTAAGGAAAATGAATACTTTTATTATGAACTTATAAATTCTAAGGTAATTGATATTGATAAAGAAATAGGAATTGTTAAAGATTATTTTATACAAGGTAATTTTTATGCAATTGAATTAAAAGAAAGTGATATCACAATACCCTTGACAAATAAATTTGTTTTATCCTTTTCTAAAAAAAATAAAATACTGAAAGTAAAATTTCCAAAAGGATTTTTATAAAATGAAGAAAGTTAAAGTAAATAGTATCTATAATAAAGTAACTACTAGATTACTTATTTTAGAACAAAGACATAGTAAGTGAAAAGAAGATAAAAGATTACAAACATTAACTGGTAAAGTTATGTTTGAATTAATAGGAACATTTATATTGGTGTTTTTAATAATTACACCTTCTACGTTTTCTTTTTCTAACTCTGATATATATGGTGGATTTTCAACAATATTTACTATTCCTATATTATCAACTTTATGACCAGCACTTTCTATTGGTCTAGCAGTTGCATTTTTTTATAAGGTATCATGTAATTTAAATCCGGCTGTGTCTTTATTTGAATGAAAAATGGGAGCATTAACCACTAAGCAATTAAATTATTATGTGGTAGCTCAATTTATTGGCGCTATATCAGCGAGTTACGTTGCTTGAGCAATAGCTGATGTATCAGGTGTTTTAAATATTGCGCCACTTGAATTGAATGGTGTTGAAACTGAGTATATGCAATTTACACTTGATTCATTACATCCAGAATATAAGGTTTTTTGACCAACAGGGAGTAATGAAATATATAATGTAGATTATTATTCAGCTAAAGATATAGGATTTTATGGATTAATAATGTTTATGGAATTTATTGGTGTATGTGGTTTGATGTGAATTATAGTTAAATTTTCATCATCACCTTCTTATACAATAAAAATAGTAATTAGTACTTGAATACTGATTAGACTTATGTTACCATTCCATACATTTGATTTAAACCCTGCAAGAGCATTTGGACCTGCATTAGCTTCATTTACTCAGGGAGGAGATCCTAGAGCTCTTTGATATTATTGAATATTTTTAGTTCCTCAAATACTAGGAGCATTATATATGGGTAATAAATATAAAGAGGAACATCATTCTAAAAAGTGAAGATTAAGAGCATTAAAAAATGATTTTAAAATCTAAAAAAAAAATAAATTCAATAAAAGTAATAACCTTATTTCCCAAGTTATATGAACCATTTATTGAAAATGGTCCTATGAAAAAAGCAATTGAAAATAGTATAGTAAACTTTGAAACTGTCTATTTAAAAGATTTTGGTTTAGGAAAACAAAAACAAGTAGACGATACCCCTTATGGTGGAGGAGCAGGGATGCTTTTAATGATTGAGCCAATTGATAATGCTATAAAAAAAATTAAAACAAAAAAATCTAAAGTGATTTTAATTACTCCTGATGGAGAAAAATATAGTAATGATATGGCTAAAAAGTTATCAATTGAAGAAGACTTGATTTTTGTATCAGGTTATTATGAAGGTTTTGATGATAGGGTAAAAAATATTATAGATATGGAAATTTCTATAGGTGATTATATTGTAAGTAGAGGAGATTTTCCTATTCTAAATATAGTAGATTCCATAGTTAGACTTAAGGATGATGTTATAAGTGAAGATTCTATAATTGAAGAGTCATTCAATAATAATTTACTTGAATATCCTCAGTATACTAAACCTAGAAATTACAAAAACATGAAAGTTCCAGATGTATTAATTTCTGGTAATCATAAAAAAATTGATGAATTTCGCTTGAATGAATCAATAAAAAAAACAAAAAATAGAAGAAAAGATTTGTATTATAAATATAAGGAGCAAAATAATGGGAGCAAATAAACAATTAATAGAAAATGTAACAAAGAAGCAATTACGTGATGACATTCCTGATTTTAGACAAGGTGACACAATCAACGTACACGTTAAAATAAAAGAAGGAAATAAAGAAAGAATTCAGCAATTCCAAGGTGTTGTAATTAAAATACAAAATGAGGGTATTTCTAAATCATTTACTGTTAGAAAAATTTCATTGGGTGTAGGTGTTGAAAGAACTTTCCCATACAATTCACCAATAGTTGCTCAAGTAGATCTTATTAAAACTGGTAAAGTAAGGCAATCAAGAATATATTACATTAGAGATTTAAAAGGTAAAGCTGCGAGAATAAAAGAAAGACAAACTAAATAATTTTTACTAAAGAGTTTTACAAAAACTCTTTTTATTTTAAAACTCTTTTTATTATAATTAATAAGTAATATAAAAGGAGTTTATTGTAAGGTTAATTTTCAAAATTAACTTATCAATAATTGATTATGGCATTAACAAAGCATGAAAAAAATACTATTTTAAAGAAGTGACAAAGAAGTGAAAAAGATACAGCATCACCAGAAGTTCAAATAGCTTTATTAACTGAAGAAATAAATTTATTAACAAAGCATTTAATTGCTAACAAAAAGGATTTACATTCATTAAGAGGATTGAGAAAAAAAGTTAGTAAGAGAACAAGTCATTTAAATTATTTAAAAAAAACAAATATTAAACAATTTGAAAAAATAACTAAAGAATTAAATATTAGAAAATAATTATTTTATTCCCTTAAAGTCTAGTTTAACTAGACTTTTTTTATTTTCTATTTTTTTAGCAAAGTTATAACTTTCTTTGCCTGCACCTTTTGGTATAATCTTACCAATTTTTTCACTCTCTATTTTAAATCACTCATTTCATTTATATCTAGCAAATATAGAAGCAATAGCCACTTCTTTGTATTTATCTTCTGCTTTAGTTTCTAATATGAAATTATTAGGTAATTCTTTTTTTATATATTTTTCAAATATTTTTTTATCAGTAAAACCATCAACAATATATTTATCATAATCACTAAATTGCTGAAATAATTTATAGTGCAGATTTGCTAATATAGATTTACTATTATAACCTTTTTTAATCATTTCATTGTAATCATTATTTGAAAATACAATTGTCTTACTTTCAACTGCATTTTTAAGATTTAGGTAAATTTCTTCTATAATGTTTTCACTTAATTTTTTACTATCTCCTATATTATATTTTGAAATAATATTTAAACTTCCTTTATTTAATCTCACCCCGCTTACAACGATAGGGCCAATCAAAGAACCATTGCCAGCTTCATCGCTACCTACAATATTTAAATTACCTTTGTATTTATTTAGTGAAGAAACTAACTCATTAGACTCTATATTTTTACCACTAATAACTATTTTATAAATATCATATTTCGGTTTATAAATACTGATAGTTATTTCATTTTTTTTGGCAAAAAATAATATGTATTCATTTTTAGAATTAAGCTCATATATTTTATAGTTTTCCATTATTTCATTAGCTACTTTTTTGCTTATTTTTATTGAAAAAACATTCATATATTTATTATACTAATATAAAGTATGAATAAAGTAGGAATAGATATCACATATAATGAAAGATTTAAAAAAAGAAAAACAGTTGGAAAATTTTTAACTGTAAAAGAATTGGAAATATATGACAATCAAACAAATAGAAATAAAAAGCAGTTTGCAGCAGGAAGATTTGCTGTAAAAGAAGCTTTATACAAAGCCACTAATTGAAAATTAAATTTTAAAGAAGTTGAAGTATTGAATAACAATTCAGGAGAACCTTATATTTTAATAAAAGGTGAATTAGATAAAAGGATAGCAATTTCTATAAGTCATGAAAAAAGAATTACTGTTGCAGTTGCAATTTTAATTAACAATATATAATATAAATATGAATATAATTGATTGAATAATTGAATTAATATGATACCCATTTAGAATGTTATATTTGATAACTACATTTTGAATGTTTTATTGAGGTTCTAGAAAAGAAAAGAAGTGAATTTTAAAAAACCAGAGATATCAAGACAATGATTACAATCCATTTTTAAAACGTTGAGAATACGCAATAGGAAAAATAAATGGTTTAGCATTTAAGTTGGGAATAAGTGTTGAGATAAAAGGAAAGGAAAATATTAAAAAGGGTGGTCAAATAATCGTATCTAATCATACAAGTTATGCGGATTCTATTGCATTAGCAAAATTACTTGGAACCGATTTTCCTTCAACGGCTGTTGGAAAAATAGAATTAGAGAAAACAAAATTAAAAGGATATATAATGGGCCTAGAAGTGTTTCTTATAGACAGAAGTAATTTAAGGCAATCAGCCGCTTCTTTAATGGGTTCTGGTAGATGAGCTAAAGAAAATAACAGACCGGTTATTATTTTTCCTGAAGGGCAAAGATCAAAAAGTGGTGAACTTTTAAAATTTAATGATGCAACATTTTCTATGGCAAAAAAATTATTATTGCCAGTAACACCTGTGACAATAATTGGAGCAAGAAATGCGATGAAAAAATGATATCTTCCTGGAACTAAAAAAATAACAGTTATTGTAGATGAACCAATAAAAAGCAAAGACATAAGGCATAAGGATGCAATATTATTTGCGAAGGATGTTAAAGAAAAAATACAAAAAAATTTAATTAAATAGGAGATTATTATGAATGTAACAGAATTAATAAATAAAAAAGCTAATGGTAAAGAATTAACTGAAAATGAAATTAATTTTTTGATTGAAAATTATACAAATAACAAAATACCTGATTATCAGTTTTCTTCTCTACTAATGGCAATTAGAATAAAAGGGATGTCTAAAAGAGAAATTCAATATTTAACTCAGTCATATATAGATTCAGGTGACATTGTAGATTTTAAAAAAAATTTTGTTGTGGATAAACACTCAACCGGAGGTGTTGGCGACAAAACCAGTATTATATTAACGCCTCTGATGGCGTCTTTAGGAATTAAAGTTGGAAAAATTTCTGGAAGAGGTTTAGGGTTCACAGGCGGAACAGTAGATAAATTAGAATCTATCAAAGGATTTTCTATTGAACTATCTAAAGAGCAATTTATTGCTAATACTATTGATAAAGGAATATCTCTTATTGGACAGTTGCCTAACTTAACTCCTGCAGATAAAAAAATATATGCGTTAAGAGATGTAACATCAACCGTACAATCAATGCCTCTAATTACAGCATCGATAATGTCTAAAAAATTAGCTAATGGTGCTAGCATGATTTTATTAGATGTAAAAACAGGTAAAGGTTCTTTAAATGAAACATTAAAGGATGCTAGAACATTAGCTAAGGAAATGAATTCAGTTGCTAAGTTATTGAATAGAAAGGCAGTTTCAATAATAACAAACATGAATGAACCTCTAGGTCATCAAATTGGAAATGCTAATGAGATAGAAGAGTCCGTTGAAACGCTAAGAGGTAATGGACCAAGTGACTTAGAAAATTTATGTATATTTTTTGCTGCAAAAGCTTTAGTTGCAAAAGAAGATATTAATTTTTCAGAAGCTAAGAAACTAGCAAAAAATAATTTATATAACGGTAAAGCATATGAAAAATTTTTAGAATGAATAAAATTACAGGGTGGACAAATTACAGAAATAGAAAAAGGAACTTTTTTTAAACCACAAAATATTTATGAAATAAAAGCTACTTCAGATGGTTATATAAATATTATTGACGCGAGTCAACTTGGAATGATTGTCATAGAATTAGGCGGTGGAAGAAAAGTAAAAGAAGATAAAATAGACTACCAAGTCGGGATAAAACTAATTAAAAAACAATCAGATAAGGTCAAAAAAAATGATTTAATTGCAAAATTTTATTATAATAATAAAACTACTTTAGATAAAATAAAAAATTTAGAAAATGTTTTTTTTGATAAATCTGTAAATATAGTCAAGAAAAAACCTAAAAAATCAAAGACAATAATTGAGATAATAGAATAATATGAATTTAGTAAAAGATACAATATTTAAAATAGAAAATTTTGAAGGTCCATTGGATCTTTTATTATTTTTAGTTAAAAACAAAAAAAAAGAAATAAATGATATATCTATTCTTGAAATAGTTAATCAGTTTCTTGATTTAGTAAATAATAAAAAACTAGATTTTGAAATTTCTTCTGAATATCTTAGTATGGCTGCTTCCTTAATAAATATAAAGTCTAAATTTTTTTTGCCAAAGAAATACAATTTGGAAAATTTGACTGAAGAAGAATATCAAAAACTTGAAGAGGATAAGATAGTACAAAGAATAATAGAGTACGAAAAATTCAAAAGATTATCAAGATTATTAATGGAAGAAAAAGAAACAAGTGATAAAAGTTATACGAAAAAATATGAAAAAAATTTAATAAATGAGTTAAAGCCTAATAATGATTTAATGGTAAAAAATATATCAAATTTAAATAGTACAAAGTTAATCGAAGCGGCATTAAATTTAATTGAAAAGAAAAAAAATGATGTTTACAATGAAATAAGGATTTCAAAACATAAAATATCTGTTGAACAAAGAAAAATAGAACTAGATAACTTTTTTAATAAAAATATAAATAAGGATATAAATTTTATAAATTTATTTGATTTTTATGACACTTATTATATTTCGATAACTCTATTAATAATATTGGAATATGTAAGGTGAAATAATTTTGTTATCAATCAAGATAGGGATAATAATATTTTTATAAAAAATTTAAATAAAATAAATACTAATAATTTATAAATATGTTTTAAAATATTAGTATATTACATTATGGACAATTCTATAAATGAAAAAAGATATTTAGATTGATTCGTTAGTACTATCAAAGATTTATCAATCGGAATTATAGTATTACCGTTTTTGCCATTTATGACTATATATTTAATAGGTAAAGATGTCAGTCCATTTAATAATTTAATTACTTATTTTATATTTGGAACTTTGTTTGTTCCTTTCATACCGTTATGGTTCCTTACTTATGTTGGCAGTAAAATAGGACAATATGAAAAATAACAAGATAGTAGATTCTTTAGAAAACAAAAAAAAAGAAGAACAAAATAATTATTGATATTGAAACATTTTTCTAACTAAAAGAAATATAAATTTATATTTAGCTGTAGATAATGAAGAATTTCAAAATCTTTATAAAATAATAAACACTGATCAAAAAGGCTTTGAGAAGGAGAAAGTTATTTTTAATTATTTTCAAAATTTTATTTATTCTACTAATAAAAAATTTTTAATTTTTGAAGACCAAAGAGAGAACATAGATTATAATTTTCAAAGTTTTCTAATTAATTCTAAACGTAAATATAATAATTTATCATTTATCCCTATAGAGAAACATAATGACTTTAATGCTTTTGGATCAAATCTAATTCAATTCAGCATAATGATTCAAGAGATACTTGAAAATAAAATATATAGTTCTTATTATTTTGAGGATATTTTTAGAAATATGAATAATGAAATAGATAAATTTTACAATCCAGATGATGATAAATTTTTTTATCTTGATTATAAAATTTTTAGTGAGATTTTTGAATTTAGAGAACTTGAACTCATTCATAATGAATTGGAGAGAGCTAATAAAAAAAGTACTTTAATTGACTACTCTAATAAGTACAAATCCATATCAAAGAAAGCTTATAATGCTTTCAATGAGAAATATTTGAATGTAATATCCAAAAATAATTTGCAATTATATGAATTAAGGATTTTAGAATTAATTACTTTAATAGCACACAGCAATATAAAAGTAGCAACTCCAATTTTTGGTAATTTACTTTTAAAGATAATAAAATTAATAAACCCAAACTATGAAGAAAAAAATTTTTTCAGCATTTATCTTAATCAAAAAAGTTTAGAGACAAATCAAATTATAAAGAAAAAAATCATAAGAAATGTTCATAATTTTGAAAATTCAATAAAGAATTGTACCTTTTTTAAATCAAAAATACAGTGATTACACATAGGTAATTTGGAACAAGATTTTCCATTGTTTCAATCTGTAATTAAAAAATATAATAACATAAAAATTATATTTATTGATTTTTACAAAGGGAATGTAAATGAAATAATTTATAGAAATGATATTTCTTATATATCAAAAAAAGAAAAATTTTCCGGAAACAAAAATGTTTTAATTTTAAATATGAATAGAACATTTGGATCAAACAATGAATTTCTATATATAGATAAGTTATCTAATTCAATTATTTTATCTGCTATAAATAGAGTTCTTTATAAGCAAAATTTTAATAGTAAATTTGCTATTAATCATGGAAATACACATATTGAAAATTTACTAATCATAAATAAATTTATAGAAAGAGATGACTCTTTATACTTAGTTGAACTTTATAATCATAGTTTAAAGTATTCTAACAATACTTATTGAAAGTCTTTTTATTCTAAATATTTTTCCAAATATATAGTTGACTATGAAGGTAGGAAAAATTGAAACGATTTACTTTTTAAAGATTATGAAAATATTACACAGAGAATAATTAACAAAGATTTAATTAAATTAGGCACTTATGATTATTTTGAAAACTCGGACATATTAAAAAGTATACTTAGAGCATCTAACCATATATTTTCTTATGGTGAAAATTTTTGGATAAACCTTTTTAAAAATTCTAAGTTTACTAAAACTTTTCTCATAGATTTAATACAAAATGATAGAGATTTCGATAATGTAATAGTTAGTAATTTACTTTTGTTATTTGCAAGTTTTTCTTACTCTGCTATAGAAGATGTAATATCTAGTAAAAAGTGAATTCTAGAAAATCTTAATTATTTTTATTCAAATCAAGATATTTTTAAAATTTACAATAATAAAGAGTTATTTTATATATTGAATTACTTATCTAATATAAAAGTTAATTTAGATGAAGTTAGTTTTATAAGCAAGGAAAAACCTAAAAACCTAGAGGAGTTAAAATGGATTATTTTTTCTAAAATTATAGTTAATTCATTTATATTGATAGACTCATTCGATTTTGTTCCATTTAATAGAATACTTAATTTGTTAATAAAATTTTATCAAGAAGAAAATATACAAAGACAGTTATATATTTTGTACAGCAAGTATTTTATTGAATCTGCAAAACCAAGTTATAAAACTTTAAATAAATTAAAAGAAGTAGGATTTTTACCAAAAATTATTAATGATTATGAGTTTTTAATTGATGAACAAAAAAGTAGCGTTAATGAGTTTTTAGATTACATAAGAGCAGCAAAAAATATTGGAAATGTAAAAGATGCTATAAAATATCTAAAAAATTTAAATACCTATATATTAAAAGATCCAGTGTTATTTTTTAGATTGTACGAAGATGTATTTATAAATAATTTTAATAAAGATTTAGAATTATGAAGATATATCTTTAATAATAGTTTTTACAAAAACAGTCAATATAGAAGAATTATTAAAAAAAATATTTATCTTAATTTTATAGTATGTTTCTATAGTAAAAATAAAAATTTAAGTGCTAAGGTAAAAGAAATAGCATTAAAGGAATTTATCATTTTCAATAAAAACACACCATTTGTTTATTCTAAAGATATTTTATCTTCCATAGGAATAAACAGTATAAATTTAATATTAACTAATATCCTTAATATTTTAAAGGAAAAAAATATATACGATAATAAGTTATCTTTTATTTTGAAATACATTATAGAAAATTTTTTAAATACAAGATTAGTTTCTAAGTCTGCTAACTCTATTTTTCAAAGTATATTTTCTAAAGAAGAAAAGGTTTCAAATAATGAGACTTTTAAACAAATTAAATCTGTAAACAAAGAAATTTGAAATTTAATTTTTAATTCTAAACCAAAAGATAACATAAATAATTATATTAATGATATGTTGAAAAATAGTAATAGTGATGATGTTGTATATCTGTATTTTGCACAAATAATTAGTAAAAGTCAAATGATTTTATTACAAAAGAAGATAGATCAAGATAAATTAAAAAAATTAACTTCTTTATATAATAAATGAAAAAATTCACAACAAGGAATAATGACTCTTTCCAACGATACAAAAATAAATAATATTATAAATACATACTCAATATTTAATTTTATTAATGAAGTTTTTACAAATATTGACTACTATAATTTTGATTTGAAAAAAGTAAAACTTAACAAGCAAATCTTGCAAAAGATTAATATGTATAACGATTTAGATACCTTAGGTAAAATAAATAATATACTTAGCAACTATAGAAATCTTTTTTCAAATTATACTTTTTTAAATTTCGACACACCCGTAACTTATGAAATGGCATTAAGTTATATTAAAAAGAATTGAAAATATTTATCATTTAAAAATTGAAACATAGTAACAATATTTGATTTTAAGATATTACAAATTTTAATGCTATATGTTTTAATGAGAAGTTATTTTAAAAAAACAGTTTATACCAACAGAGAGTCTATTATTAGTATTTTAAATAATCATCAATTAGATAGTAAAACAATATATGAGCTTTTTGAAATCATAGAAATAAAATTCAATACAGATAAATTCACAGATGAGGATTTAAATATGTTTATAGATGATAAAATGGATAATTTTATTATTGAAAATATACATAGAGGTAATGATAATTTTGTAGAAAATGAACAAATAAAGAAAAAGAAAAGCAAGAAAAATCAAAAAAAAGAAACATCAAATGATAATATGGAAAATTATGAATATGTAATAAACTATAAAAAAATTAATTTAGAAGACATAGCAAAAAATTGAAATAAAATAACATTTGAGCAAAAAGATAAATTGAGCAAAAAGCTTTCTAAGAAAAATTCTCAGAAATTATTAAAAATATTAAAACAAGCAGATTTTAATATTTTAAAAGACGAATCCTTGGATAATGAACTAGTGAAAGGTAATATTTTATCTAATGACGATAACGAAAGAATACAAAAAAGAGACTTATCTGCTAATCAAAAAAATGATAAAAAAAATCAGGCAAAACAAAAAAAAGCCAGCAGTAAAAAGAAGAGCATTGATAAAAAAGATAACAAGATAGAATCTGTAGAANAAAAGAAACTAAAGAAAGCAGATAAGACTAAAAAAGAAAACTACAAAAAAAAGAAACTTGAGAGTGCTAATGCACAAGATGATTATGTTTCTAATTGAAATAANCTAAGTAGAGATGAAAGAAAAAAATTGCTTCCTACATTAAGTAAAAAACAAAGGAAAGAATTGATAAAATTAAATAAAGGTAAGAAATAATGAAAAATAATTTTAGATTAATACAAGGTGTTCTTTTTTTAAGAGGTGATGTATTTACAAAAAGTGAGGAGATTAAAAAATTACTGAAATTAAAAAATAATAATGAAGCTTTATCAATTATATTAGAGTACAAAGATTTTTTAGATAATTCAATTGATTCAGGATTAACAATTAAAATAATAGAAAACAAATTTAAGTTAGTTACTAAAGATGACTTATCTAAGGAATTAAGAAATTTCTATAGTTTGAAATCTATTAACAAGTTGAATCTTAGCAATCCAATGATAGAAACGTTAACTATAATAGCTTATTCCCAACCTGTAACTAGAATAGAAATAGACTTTATAAGAGGAGTAGAATCTATTTCTATGATTCAAAAACTAATCGATTTAGACTTAGTTTACATATCAGGAAAATCTAAAAAAATAGGGAATCCTAATTTATATAATACAACTCCATATTTTTTAGATGTGTTTAACCAGCAAAAAATTACTAATTTGCCAGAATTTAAAAAATTTATAGACCAAAAGAGAAAGGAATTATCTTTAAAGGAGCAGAGAGATGGAAAGTAGTTTAATTCCTTGAATAATTGTATCGGTAATAGGATCATTGTTTTTAATTTTATTATTTTTATATTTTTTTTCTAAATTTATAATTCCTTTTAGAGAGTATAGGTCTATTCTAAAAAAATTAATGAGAAACATAAATTTAAAAATAGCAAAAGGGGACTCTTTGAATGAAAAACAAAAAGAACTAGCACAAGAAATAAAAGAAGAATTAAGTAAAAAATTTTGAAATACTGAATATCTTAGAGAAGAGTTTAAAATATTTCATGCATATATTGACTTATTTGGATCAACTGAAATATTAGATAAATTAATTGGTAAAAAATAAATATATAATTAAAATATGAAATTAAATAGATACATAGATCACACTATCTTAAAAGCTGATAGCACAAAAAAAGATATTGATAATATTATTGATGATGCTATAAAATATAACTTTAAAACTATATGTATTAATCCAACTTGAATTGATTATGCATCTAAAAAACTATCTAAATACCCAAATATCGGCATTACAACTGTTATAGGATTTCCCTTAGGAGCAAATACAACCGAAACGAAAGTTTTTGAGGCAAAAGATGCTATTGATAATGGGGCAAACGAGATTGACATGGTAATGAATATAGGAAAATTTAAAGATAAGGATTTTAATTATATTTTAAATGAAATCAATAGTATAAAAGAAGTAATTGGTAAAAGTCATTTATTAAAAGTTATTGTAGAAACTGCTTTATTAAGTGAGAAAGAAATAATTAAAGTCACAAAAATAGTTGATAAATCAAAAGCTGATTTTATAAAAACATCTACTGGTTTTTCTACTAGAGGTGCAAGTTTTAATGATATAGTAATTATGAAATCCAATATTAAAGGTTCAACGCTTATAAAAGCAGCAGGCGGAATTTCTAGTAGTGATGATTTAAATAAAATAATAGATTTAGGAGCTGATAGAATTGGAACTAGTAGAGGAGTTTCATTAATGGAAGGTTCAGAAACTAAAGAAGGTTATTAATTTTTAGTTATATTTTTATATTTTTACAAAAATAAATAGTATTATTATAATATATGAAAAATGAAGAAATAAAAAATGTTAAATCAGTTGATGTTGATAAGATATCAAAAGCTGATAATAAAGCAGAAAAATTAAAAGAAAAAGCATTTGTTGAAGAGAAAGATTCATTAAATAGTAATTCAAGTAATCTTACTAAGTCTGAAGAAAAACAAAAAATTAAGCAGGCTAAAGAAGAATTCAAAAAAAATAAAAAATTAATTGAATCTAAATTTAAAGATTATAGAGACAAGATTCCTTCTATTAAAGAAGAAATTAAAAATAATTCTATTTCTAAAATAGAGTCAGAAATTTCAGATGAAGAAGAAAAGAAAAAAGAATTAAAAAAACTTAGTAAAAAATTAAGAAATGGATATTATCCAGTTGATGAAAAGGTTGCTATTAAATTAAGCGGAGCTTATAAGTATTATTTTTCATCAGATGTTATAACTAAGGTTATAGATAATCTTGATTTAGAAATAATGAGAAATGAAGTAACTGTCATTTTAGGCCCATCAGGTTCCGGTAAAACTACTTTATTAAATTTAATTTCTGGATTAGATAAACCTTCAGCTGGTGATGTAATAACAAATAACTACAATCTAAGTTGAATTAAAGAGAGAAAACTAATTTACTTTAGAAAAGTTAACACTTCATTTATTTTTCAACAATATAATTTAATACCTACGTTAAATGTTGAAGATAATATAAAAACAGGTTTTGAAATTAGAAATAAAGAAAATGAAGATATTGATATTTATGATTTAATGAAAAGAATAAATATTTACGAAAGTAGAAAGAAATATCCTTACCAACTTTCTGGTGGTCAATTGCAACGTACTGCTATTGCAAGAACAATTGCAAAGAATGTTGATATAATTTTCGCCGATGAACCAACAGGTGCTTTGGATGAAGATATGTCTAAAGAAGTTTTATCTATTTTAATAAAGATTACAAAACAGTATAATAAGACATTAATTATTGTTACACACAATCCACAAATAGCAAAAGTCGCAAATAGAGTTTTAAGATTTTCTAATGGTAAAATAGTTAAAGATGAAGTTAATAAAAATCCAGTTGATCCAATGTCTTTAAAATGATAAAAGGAACAAGAACAATATAAATAAAAAAAATAACATTAAGTTATTTTTTTTATTTATAAAATTAATGTAAGTATAATTATATTAATTATTATATGAAATTCAATCAATTTATAAGAGACATAAAAATAGAAAATAAGAACCATGAAAATCACAAGGTTGGTGATGCTTATTTAACTGAAAATATAATAAAAGTAAGAAAACAATATAATTTTGATGCAAGAAGACTTGATTTACTTGTCAAACCACTTTTTGTTCAATATAGTTTGTTTGCAGAATACGCATTAAATGATGAAATAAGTCAAGTTATTTCAGTAGCAAAAGATATTATTGCAAATAATTCAATATTAAAAGAAAATGTAAAACTTATTAAAAATAAAATAATAGATGGATATAAGAAAATACCAGGAGTAAAACAGGAAGATAATTTAGCTTTGCTTGGAAGGTGGAGTAGAATAGAAGGGAAAATATCTGAACTTTCAAATTATCCAAAATTATTTAGTCTTATGTTTGGATTTAATACAATAGAATTTTTTCAAACAAAAATTGCAATGGATAGTAATTTTTTTGAATCTTATTTAGAGATTGTTTTAAATTATTATAATTTTGAAAAATTTGAAAATGAATATTCTATATTAGATTTTTACATCTTTAATGAAAAACTTTCTAGTTTATCATACGGAAGTAAGGTTTGGATATATGAGATTTTTTCTTCACTTACTAAAATTTTTTTCAGTACTATTGACTCATTGACAAAGGGCAAACCAATTAATAGGAAATATAAAAAGTTAAATAATGAATTAATAATATGAAAACTTATAAAAAAAGGAGATAAAAATTATATTGATAATTCAACAATTAATGCGGTACAGGAGTGGTTAACGGGAGCAAAAATAAATTATAATAATAAGGATTATAAATTTGATTCAGCAAATATTGAAAGTCAAATAAGCTATTTTTTTGATGTATTAAAATTGAGAAATAACATAGATCACACAAATCCTTTGTTTGAGTTACTAAGTAATATAGAAAACTTTAAAGCTATAAATAAAAATGCACCTAGACTTCTTTCAGATATAAATTTGATAGATTACTTGCCAGATAAGGCGATGATTGATTTAAGAATTGAATCATTCGTAGACGGTTTAAGTCCTGATTTTGATCAAGTTTTAGCATCGACCTATAACAATTTAATGCAAAAAAAAGTTGATGAATTATTGGGTTGATATAATCCCAAAAGAGAAGTAACTAGCGAAATGCTAATTAAAATAAATAAAAAGGTGAAAACTAAAAATGGAAAGAGTACAAAAATTATTTAGTTTAGGTTCTTATTGCTCACGTAGAGAAGCTGAGAAATTAATTGAAGCTGGAAGAGTAAAAGTTAATGATAAGATAATAAAATTAGGACATAAGGCTAGATTTAATGATAAATTTGAAGTTGATAATAAAGAAATCAAGTTAAAATTCACAAAAAAATATTATCTTCTTAACAAACCTAAAGGTTATATATGTTCTAATAAAGATAAACAAAATAAAAGAGTTGTTGACTTAATAAAAGACGAAAGTTATTTATTTACAGTGGGAAGACTAGATGTAAATACTACTGGTTTGATAATAATTACAAATGACGGTGAATTTTCTCAAATGCTAGAGAGACCAGGTAGCGGCATATCTAAAACTTATGTTGTAAAAGTTAATAAGATTATATCTGCTAAAATGAAAGAAAAATTAGAAAAAGGAATTAAGTTAGAAAGCGGATATACAACTATGCCACTTCAATTCATTGAAGTCATGAGAAAAGATAAGAAAAAAAATGAATCAGTCGTTAAAATGGTTTTACAAGAAGGTAAAAAAAATCAAATAAAAGAAATGTTTAAAATGATAGGTGTAGAAGTTATAAACTTAACAAGAATAAAAATCGGAAATTTAAAATTACATGATGCTAAACTTGGAGAATATAGAAAAATTACCTCATTTGAAGTAGAAGAAATGAAAAAAATTATAAAAAAACAAGCAAAAAACAAAGTTTAAATTTAAATAAATAATTTGTATAATAGTATTGTATAAAATAAGGGAATAAAATGTATATAGTTATAGCAGGCACAGTAGGCGTTGGGAAATCAACTACTTCAAAAGCCCTAACAAAAAAGTTAAAAAATGATAAGGGAATTAATAGTACTTGATTAGCTCCTGAACCGGTTGCAAATTCACCTTATTTAGAAAAATATTACGAAGATCCTATAAAATGAACTTTAGTTGCACAATTAGATTTTTTAGTTTTAAGACATAAGCAATTAATTGAAACTCATAAAAAATTAAAAGAAAGCAAGGAATTAAAATATATTATTTTAGACAGACATTTAACAGAAGATTATGTATTTGCTAATATGCATGCTACTAAAAAAAATATGAGAACGTTTAATTCTTTAGCTTATCATGCCATATATAACAATATATTAGATATTGAAAAAAATGATAAAGTTGATTATTTCTTTCTTTTAAAAGCTCCATTTCAAGATGTTTTAGAAAGAATTAAAAAGAGAGGTATAGAAATGGAGCAAGATGTAGACGTTTCATATTGAAGAGATTTATATGACATGTACTATAGTACTCCTTGAATCGAACAACACTTTAAAGAACATTCTAAAAAATTAATTGAAATAGATGCAAATAAACCTACAAAGGATATTGTTGATGAAATAATTTCAATCATAAATAAAAAGAAATAACATGGATATTTTTTCTATAGAAAATTTATATGAATGTGAAATAAAAAGAATAAATATACATTTAACATTTTTACTTTTATTAATGCCCATTCTAATGTTTTATTTTATAGTTTCCTTATTAATGGGATTCTTTATTTTAACTTTATTTACTTTAGTTTTATCTTTACTTGTTTTGTTTAGAACAATTATTTTTTTTACTGAAAAAAAAGAAATAGCAAATTTTTACTACACTGATAAAAATAATTTTATTAGAAAAATTTACTATTGGAATACAGAAAGATATGCTAAATATAAATTTAATTTTATAAAATATTTTTCTTTTCTTTTAGTGCTTGAAATAATCTCTTTAATCACCATTATCCCTTTTAATTTATCACAAACAAAAGAATTAATATATATAAATACATTACTTTTTATTTTTTTATCTTTTTCTATATTTTTTTATTTTAATGAAAAAATTAACATAAACATTTCATATAACTTTATGGAATCTATGGAAGTAAGTAAGAATTTAAATCAAAAAGAAATTGCTAATATTATCAATAATTACAATACAATAAATATAAATACCATTAAATTAATTTTATATTCACTTACAATTATAGGTATTTATAATTCATATAAACTAAAACTAAAAAATAGAAAAATATTATTAAATATTAAAAGCATAAATCATGAGTAAAATTAACAGCAAAGATTTGTCACTTTATATAGACCTACCTTTTTTAAAAAGTGGTAATCTTAATCATTATGATAAAAAAATACTGAAGAACGGAAATATTATAAATGAGTGAAATAAGATATTTGATGACAAAAATATAAATTTAACATATACAAGTGTGTATATAGGTGGAGATATATTACTTTTGGATTCTAACCATTTTAGTAAATTAAAGAAAATTAAACTAAGTTCTAAAGATAATTATGAGTTAACAGTAGAAGTTTATCAAAATAGCTTTGACATTCAAAAGATAATTAACTTATTAACCCTTGGAGTGAATAGAATAAATTATAGAACTGAACTAACAAAAGACTTAAGACTAAATTTTAAAAAAGTAATTACAGATTTACAAAGTTTAAAAAATAAATTTCCAAATATAAATATAAATATAGATTTTTTGTTAACGGAAAAAACATATATAAAAGAGGATATAGAAAAAATATTAAGATTAGTAAATCATTTTTCTATATATACTGTTAACAAAGAGATTTATAATGAAATTCTTTTGAATCAATCTTATATAAAAACTTTAGAAATTTTAAGTAATGAAAATTTTAATCAATATGAGATTTCAAACTTTGCTAAAGTTGGTTTTGAATCTAAGCAAATTTTAGCTTACTATAATTCTTATAGTTGAAAAGGAATAGGGTATTTTGCAACAAGTTTTTATAAAGAAGATAATAATTATTTTCTAGTTGAAAATAATAAAAAAAAGATGCTTAATAATAAAGAGTTAGTAAATCAAGTAACAATGATGGCTCTATCATTAAAAAATGGTTTTGATATAGAGAATATTTTGCATCAGGATGTTATGAAAGATAAAATGAAAAAGCTTAATGAGCTAAATAGGCAAGGTAAGATAAATATAAATAATAAAGGAATTAAGGTATCTT
>JGI24159J19872_10002081_pt1 | contig 23285 bp, 11 predicted proteins | sample Ectturendosymbi4_FD_19872 | JGI IMG/M metagenome (IMG submission 19872) | reverse complement strand
CCCTACTAACAACAATTTAGCTGAAAAATCCTGTAATGCTTTACTAGTAATTATCCAACTTCAAAGACAAAGTTTTCTTGCCTTTGCTGCTGCAAATTTATTGAATATTACGTCAAAAATGATATAATTTGAAAGGCCACATGCATTAACCTAGGAAATATCTAACGCCATAAACGCTGCGGTGATGTTCTAGGTCAGCAATTTTGTGATCTGAATTTCGACAATTAAATGTCCACTGAGATCTTCAGTTTATGGATTAACTCAAATAAAAACAAATGTAGTAATAACTGAAAAATTTACATTTATGACTAGTGTGCTCAACGCAGTTGCACAGTTCCAAAATAACATCTTGAAAAAGTAGTCAGTATTTAGTTGCATTACTCCTTCATCCCCGCTATGTTGAGGATATGCGCGAGAAAAATACGTAATGTCATAACTAATACCAACCGTCAAATCGTGCTCTAAATTAAATGAATACAAACGATTGTCCAACTCATGCTAAAAATATCTCGCAAAAAACATTTGATACCTTGATTAAAACAATTTACATGTTTTTGTACACCACTCAGCATCCCTATCCGACATTTTTAGCCATTTACTTCAGAACCTGATGTTAAAATGTCTTCATTTCTTCCTACTGCCGGATTACGATTAGATGATAAGTGAAAGTAGGTATAGCTGGTGCGCTGTTTCAGTGTTTGGCATTTCCCTGTGTTCATGGGTGTTCGTAGGGGGGACAAAATAGGAATTTGCCACCACCTGGAAATTGGGACTAAAAACCAAAAGTTTCTAGAAAACCTGAAGTCAGCAGCTTAATTGACTTAATTCTTGCAATGACAGTTTTATTTTCCGATATGACACTCACACTGCACAAGAGCCAGGTTCGCTGTTGTGGTGTCATTCAATTTTGAGCTTACAGTTCACTCATGTCCGTTACATTGCCTCCAGAGGCAGGTTGCGAAACTTGGGTGCGGATAGTTCTAAAATGGCCTTCATTGCGTAACAGTAACATGGCAACAAAGGTTCACTTCAAGTGGCGGTAGTAGGCGTTTAGCCGCATGTGACTCTTGAAGGCATCTGTGGCAAGTAATGGCAGCGAGACAATGACTGCTGATAGCAGGAAGTCACTTTTATACAATGTGAAAAGAAACCTTGCTGCCAACGAAGTGTATTTTTGGCACTGCTGCCGTAATATTTCCTTTGTGGTGTAGAAAGCGTTGTGTGAACGCCCATTTGCATTGTATCGTCAGCAGCCTGAAATGGGCAAGCAAAATGTCGACTTTGCCGATCAATGGAAAAATGTCTGTGAAGGCCCATGCCTGTGTTGTTCATGTTTATAATGTAACATCTGCTTTGTACTGCGCTATAAATAACCATTTTTGTGTTATTCGAGTACCCTTTGTCGCAACCTCTCGGTTAGCATGTCGTTGAATGTGCAATTCACCACGAACCAGGTGTGCATGAAGACATACACCCACATACATGTGTCGCAAACATGCGAAGACTAATGCCCATAGATATGTAATGTAGGCTATGTGAATTTTTGGGAACTAATTATTGCATTCCCAAACGGTGTCCAACGGGCCCCCATCAGCAAAGTTTGCCCCCCTCTGGCTCAAACCTTTAGTTACGCCACTGGCCATGGCCTCCCCAAAAAAACTTGTTAAGATTTTTCGCTGGTGTTTTATATCAATCTCAACTGTTCNAAAACAAACGGAAGGAACAGTCGGATTCATGTAGTGCCTTGTTCTTCACTAACCAAGGTTTAACGTGACTTTTTGCGATCGGATGTAAATCTATACGACTAAAGCATGCCACTTTGTTAGCAAAGTTGCCAATTAATGCGGACAACACGAGCTGAGGTGTAGCCTGAATGAAATGCAAGAGCGCAGCTTTCTTGCAGGAGTACAAATTCAGATGAGACATTTTTGAGAGGATTATTTGGATGAAGTATTGCCGAACCAAATAGAAACATACTTGGTCAAGACATGATCAACCCGAACCGCACCACGCAATGGAGTGTAATGCAACAACGCAATGTTTCTTGGCATTGTGGCTAGTGGGTATGCGAAGCCAGGTAGAAGGGACTCAATTTTGAAATGTATAGCACCTCACTGTCAGCGCAGCACACAAACTTTGTTAATATCACATTTATTACAGTTTCAAAGAGCAAATATAAAAAATCATTAGCAGGCAAACCATTACTAGTCACCAAACAGCCATGGTAATTTTGTGTGAAATCTGGTTTGACTCTTCTTCGATCGTTAGTCTTGAGAGCAAAATATGACAGATAGATATTTACGTGGTGCAGTGAGCCAGTATAGTGCCTCCAAGAGAATTTTTTTTAGGCGGAACAAAACCCTTTTCGGGCCTCTAAGACTTGCAAAATTATTTTGAAATAAATAATAATTGAGGCTAATTAATGTGCATCATACTTCAACAAGAAGTGCTCGTTTATTGATCATATGAAATATTACGTTGAAACATAACGGCACTCAAGAAATGTGACCATATTATTACCATTTTTTAAACATGATTTTAAGTGTTTATAGTAAAATCTAATCAAGGAAAAAATTAGAAAAAAGTCATTTAACTATTATATAAGCGATTTTCTGGTATTCTTATTCGCAAAATTTCTAATAACACTATCAAAATCAACTTGTCTGGCAATGCTAGACTCAATGTATACACTTGCTAGGTCAACAAGTCGAGTTCGTGTCATAGCAGATTGCAAATAATTTTTTACAAGTTTAAGCTTGCTGAAAAATATTTCAGTAGGTGCTACTGTAGCTGGAAATGTCAAGAATATTCTTAAGTTAATACAAACATTTGGAAATAATACACACAAGCCACACGGGCCACATGGCGGCGACCACTGCTTTGAAGCATTGTCGGAATACTGTAAGTGGTTAGTTTCTCCTGTATGTTTCGATACCTTCAGATTTCTGGGTATGTCCGCTAATCCTCAACTCACATTTGATTCGACCTTGTATCAGCTTGCGGCGCAAGTTTAGCAATCAGCAAAATGCCGAGCACACCTTCGCGGTGCACGAAAACACTTGCGTCCTGCACTGCAGCGGCTTGTTAGTTTTAAACTTTTTCAGTTATTATCTTACACATATGCCCAACATTCGAGAGCTACTGCTGTTAGATTAGCTTGTATTGTGAACTGGCATGTTTCCAACCAAATTTCATTTGAAGTATCTCTTAGTTTGAAACTCTTGGTTTATTAGAGAGAGTTTTTATTGAAGATTTGTTTGAAAATGTTTAAAAATGAAAGACGTAAAAGAATATTCAGTTAAATGGACACACTGGGACAGTAATCGTGAATGTCTTAAATTCGCCAAAGTAGGCAAACCTTCAAGTTCAACCACAATTACTGCTAATATTATCAATACATCATATCAGGAAAATGCACTGTCAGCAATTCATATTAAAATACATCACACTTCTTACCAAATCCTTTAGGCCAAACCAGTTTTCACCGGGCGGGATTAATTTCGCTACATTATTCCGAGTGTGTTATGAACAAACACTCAATCATTCCTTCAGCAAGCCCGTAAGTAGGGGGGTATCAGGGGGAAAAAAAACCCTAGAAAAGTTTTTGTTCTCCTGGAAAAATGTGCAGGACAAATTTAAAAACTATTGGACATAGTTAAAAAAATTGTGCCCCTCTCAGAAAACTCTTCGACCACTTGGTGTCTCAAGCTGGTTACGAGCCTGTCCTTCTATCTCAGGCCCCTCCGTAGCTGTCGGGTCCCGGAACAATGTACCTGCTGTATCCCCCTCTCATAGCCCCTGAGCCAGTAACCCAAACTTTGAGCTGCAAGTTTATAGAGACACTCCAATTGTGTCTTTTTCTCAAATATTCACACACTGCTGCACTTATTTGCAACGTTGCCAGTCACAACAGCAACAAATGAACGTTCATTTTCAACGCTTTAACGGTTGCTAGCCTATCTACACAGCACTGTGAGGCAAAACCAGGCCCATAACTAGCTAGAAAAATTTTCGCTCCCCCTGTAAAATATGTTGGACATACTTTGAAACTATTGGACACGCCTATAAGTACAATTTTTGCGAAACATAAGCCATGAAGAAAATAAATGTTTCAAAAGAGAAAATATATGTTTATTTTTGCTTTGAGCAAATGAAACTGTAACTTATTCATAAGGACTATAATATAGTTCTATTCTTATTTATTTTTATTTAAAGAATATCGAAACATTCAAACAATAACGATATCATAGTTCATACATACATTGGTTGACCAAATTGTAAATCATACAAAAAATCCCACAGCATAATGCAACTGCAAACGACAATTCCTTTAAAAAATGAAACACATTTTCCTAAAGTGTGAGCAGATGGATTTCTTTTCCGGTGAATTTTAGGTCATTCACCGAATTTTTTTTTAATTACCGAGAAAATCAAGTCAACTCGGTCATAATGTCTTTTTCAGTCGTACAAAAATGTCCTGAAACGAAAAAATGACAGAAAGTTTTTTCTATTTCGGACAAATGACTGAAATGTCTCAGCGAAAAAAGCAGGTGGGGGGGACGAGGTCATAGATATGGCAAGCGAGTGTTTGTGTTCTGTCACAATGCCTGACCAACATAGGCGTAGGAGCAGGCAAATTTTGGGGAGTGCGAAGGATTTATGCCCAAATATCCCCAAGCCCGAAAAAAACTCCAAAAAATGACCTCCAAAAGAAAAACCACTGCACTTCATTTCATTTTGGGAGCATTTTTCTCAAATCAAAGCACACCAAGCACCATTTTTATCCAAACTTCCCCTAACTTGCCCGAAAAAAACTAAAAGAAATGACCTCAGAAAAAACATCTGCACTTTGATTTTGGGCGCCATTTTTTAAAAAGCAATGCACATCAAGCGATTTTGCGAAAGTTTCCACACATTTTGCCCAAATTTCCACAGATTTTGCCCAGAGTTTATGGGATTTTTCCCGGATTTTCACCAAATCAAAACTTTTGGGGGTGCGCTTGCCCCCCGCCTCCTACACCCAGGCCCGTAACCAGCTTGGGACACTGGGAGGGGCGAAGAGTTTTCTGGAAGGGCCCAAAATTTTTGAACTATGCCCAATAGTTTCAAACTATATCCTACTCATTATTCCAGTGGGGGAGAAAATTTTCTAAGGGGGCTTCCCCCCCTGGTTACGGGCCTGCCTACCCCACTGACTGACCAACATATTGTGTCACAATACTATGATTTTGTCAAAATGCTTGGAGGTGCTGGTGCAACATGCCCATCTTAATGCATTATACAATGGTGGTGTGTTGACGCAGCTTTGCGCAACATGCCAATCTTAATGCATTATACAATTGTGGTGTGTTGACGCAGCTTTGCAGTTAAAGGTTATGTGGGGCGCAAAATAGAGGGTTGAACAAACAGTAAGTCACAAACTTTAAATTTTCCCAAGCAATTTTTGCGCCCCCGTCAAGGAGGCGCCCATAGCACGACCCATGCCTGCTATACCCTAGACACGCCACTGTGTGCAAGGCTGAACCACTGCAAAGTCATGAAAGCGGAACCCAGTCGACTGATTCCTCTTCAAAGCTTGCAGCAAACCTAGAGCTATAAATTGTAATTTAACCAATCAGTGTTTTTCCTTGTAAATATACAGGCTGCAGCCCCAGCGGTTTACAACACTAACACGATGGCTTCATTTTCTTGTTCAGCCAATTGTTTCCGCTTCAGCTCTGTGAATATTTACGGTCGGCGCTCTATCCTTGCAATATCATGTAATCTGTGTAATACCGTTCATTATTTGGTGTGCCGTTCTTGCTGTTGGCTGCGCATTCAGACATTCAATATGCCTTCTGTGTACCTGGACGGAAACAGACCAAACATTCTGCATCTGAAGAGTTTGTTGTGGGTTACAAAGTGGTGAAAACCATTCAAAGGTCTTAGCTCCTGTTTGGCCAACGCGAAACAATTATGTCACTCAGTAGAGGAGACGAGACTTGCGCTCCTATAATTCTAACGCTGGTTTCTTCTGTTGTTAGTGAGTTGGGGCAATAACGTCGTGTCTATTGCGGCCCGCCTCAAAATTAAAAAAATTATTTTCACATTGTTTTCTGAGACTCACGATCATTGCCCTCTTACAAACAAAAATTTTGTGAATATCTGGCGAAGTTTGGTGAAAATCGGGAAAAAATTGTGAAAAGGCAAATATTTTCCAAAATTCTGTAACATGTTCAAAAAATATTTTGAAACAAATTCGCAATTTTCGAATACTGTACAACCCACAATTTTCGCTTTCCGAATTCTACGTGCAATCTGCACATACTAAACGGTGTTCTTTCTTTCTTCAATAAATGAGTATCTGCAACACCGATCTCGACGCACGCTATTCTCGATTCTGTAAAATCTGATGACACGTCTGTGCCAACGTCTTATGAAAAGGTTGTTAGGTGACTATGTTTTACGCTTTAGACTTGAAAACAATAATAATTTTCCATTTGCTGTCTGGGATCGACTTTTAATGCTAAGATTTAAGTTGACGGACACAAATCGTGGCTCCCAAGCCACTAAACTACCCGCTGTACATGCAGATATACCAAAGTTCAAAGTGCCTACCTTCCGTATTCTGACATTCACCGGAACATCCTCCATTCAATGTTTCGCATTCGTTGATGTCAAGTGAGCAGGTGCTTCCGGTGTAACCCGCATTGCAGATGCAGTTGTAACTAACAAAAATGCACGTGTTTTTTTATAACCAGAGCTGGCGTTCATGAGTATAACAACTTGAGTAAATATTTGGTGATTATCAACTTGAAACGCTTGGGCCTAAATTAGTGATTTTCAGCGTGGTCCAGGTGAACTGCCGGTGGTCCACCTGAAATTTCTAGTGGTTCACAGAGAGTTCCATAAATCTTTGATAAGACGTTCCTGAAAATTGTAACCTTTACTGTACAATAAATTATGTAAGGCCACCTATGTGCAATAGAGTTCCGACTGTGAGGAATTTGCCCCGCTTGAACGGCTATTCGTGATTGATGGCGCGGCGCTGATTAGTGCTGATTAGAAGTTTACGTGTTACCGTTTTGTTCTGTGATTCTCAGTCGTGAAGTGACGTTCAATTGTAAGTGGACTTTTGACTTTTATTTATTCGTCGTTATTTATCGTTTCTTTACTTGCTTTGTTCAGATGTGTTGAAGTTCAACTCATTACAACCCAGCGTTAAACGCCTCAAAAGGTCTGCTTCTGTAACACCGACTAGTTCATCAGGTGTCAGCATAGCAAAGTGGTCCATCGGAAATTTTTAAAAAGATAATCCATGGGCCAAAAAAATGTTGAGAATCACTGGCCTAAATAGTTCGACCACCACGCAATAATATTGTACTGTTAATATTGTTCTCAGCGATATGAAATATGTGGGCTGTGGTTTCTGAAGCCAGCGGAGTAACAAAATATAGTCAGGTGTTACATCAATATCAATATTCTTTAGGTTAGGCTACTGCTCAGGACAGTGGCGTATGCAGAAAATTTTCATGGGGGGGAGTTCATTCATTGGCATATGCTGATGGTCATTGGTATTTGGTGTGCTATGTTTGTGACGTCACAATTTGACGTCATATTCATGTTTCCAAACGTTTTGGCGAAGATTGTTGACATAATATGCATATTCTTCTACACGTACTCCCTTTAATTTGTGTCATTGAACTGAATATTAACTATCAGCGCTACAGGTTAGGTTATCAGAGGAAAATAAACTCAACGCTACGACACAGCAGTTCATAACTGCAAAAATATCAGGCTGCCCGTTAAAACAGTGAGTAAAACACACTCATCACTGCGCCAGAGTAATTTACAACTGCAAAATGAGGCTGCGCTAATGTATTGTCGAATACGAGCAGTGGAGCACAGAAAGTGTGCGACTGGACTGTCTGATGCGCACCCCGGTTTGCAAGATCGAATCTTACTAAACTACACAAGAATTGAGAATGCGCATAAAGTACGTAAGAAAACTTTCGATTTTTTGTAATGTATAGACGTCCAGCAGATTTTTAGTTTTCCTTTTTCCCTGCTGAGACATTATCAAATGCCTGAATGCTTCTTTGTTAACAACTGCTGTTTTTGAGCTCCTGGAACAGTTCTATCATGCTACAGCAATCCGCAATGTAGCCAATGCGGTCAGCGCATGCGCTGATCAGCCAAAGCAGACAAAATAAAGACAACTGTTTCGGATAAAGTGAACTATCGCGGAACACAATCTTAAACATGCGTAGTGGACGAAAGGTCTGCAAAAAGTGGTGAGATGGTTTCCGGACGCAGACGATAACCCAGATTCCCACCAAAACCTAGTTATTACTTTTTGGCCCATTACAATGTTCCTTGAAATTTGCATGCAAATTCATTCCGTGGTATTTGCATTAATTCGACAAATTAACAAGCAAAAGTATGCAAAAATGATTAATCTCCTGTGCACAAGTAATAAAGTTTTTGTAAAATATCAAGCTCGAGGGGAAGGTTTTAAACCAATCCCCCTTGCGTACGCCCTTGACATAGGAATGCCATCCGTATGCCTGGGTGTCAGCTTTTAAGATATATATTGGGAACATAGCACGTCAAAGTAAACGGTCCTGCGTAAACGATGGTGTTGACGAACGACCTTGCAAAACATGACAAAGTCATGTACAAGATTAGGGCGAATGGCATCAACTGCATTGTGTTCCAGGGTTCCAGTTTTCTTAACTTCGAGTGCGTTTCATCAGGATGATAGAGGATGGGGAAAGGTTTGGACTGGTTTTGAAATTAAAGTGTTACAAAAAGTAACTCATCATTGAAATAAATCCTTTCACAGTTAAGAATCAGACATTGAGATTTTACAGAGTATATGTTCTTGAAGAGTGTACCTTACAAAACGTCTTATAGTGTAAAAGGTTTCTCGCTACAAAGCTTTATTATTCAAACTTAAGCTGCATATGAACGAAACACTTTCGGGGACACGGCTAAGTTTCGCCAGAGTAACGTAGAGTGCCAAGCTGTTTTGGGTCATACTGGCGTTGTTCCGTTTTGTGCATAAACGAACTGTTTCCAAGAAATGTAATGAAGGATATAATTAATATCTTCAATTACGTAAACTGCCACCAAAGGTGGCGCTTCGGGCGATTTTTTGATGTACCAATTGGCTGCTTGGGGTATTTTCTCCCTACTATGAAAAATAGTTGGCAAAAAGTTGATAACCTATTCAAAAATTTAATTTAAAAGGAGATTGAAATTATTTTATTGTCACGAAACAATGTCAGTCGGTTTTGTTGCCTAAATTGGCCATTTTGGTACATCTAGGGATAGGAATGTCATAAACCTAAATTCGTGACGTAATAAATAAGACACAGCCAAAATAACAGAAGAGAAAAATACTCTCCCACACTCGTACCGCGTCGCGGAACAATAACAAGGCACTCGAACATTACAAAACATACTTACATAGGGAAAGTGGTTAGCACGGCACTTATTGCAAAGCATTTTCGAAAATTTTTTGAAAGTGTTCTTTTCCCTTTAACTAAATAAAAAGCAAAACTCACTCGTAGCAATGCTGCTTGGTGCCCGTTATGCGCACTACATGAAAATCACAAAGCTTAATTAATGACGATGTCGTTCACGAAAGGTTACGCAGCTTGCGGGTAGCGTTTGAATTTGAAAAGATCTTGACATTTCGTAAATTGTAGGCATGTGTCTTTGGTTTTTCGTTACATTACTAGGGTCAAAATTTTGTGGTTGCTGCATTAGATAACAAGCAATGCCACAACGGGTGCGTGGAAATTGTTTGAGAGCGAAGTCGTTGAAAGAAAAATAAGGCGCGGGGTACAGTATTAGTTTTTGTTTTATAAATATCGTACGGCAATTTGAATAGTGACTACAGTAAAACTTAAGATGAAGTACCACTTGAAACATTTAATATCCCTGCAAGGTAGTCATTGAAAATCGATAGCTTGTGCGAATTGAAAGATGTAACCATGAATTTTCACAAGGCAGAGAAGTTCGTAATATTCTTGTTTAGAAATGAGGTTTCTGTAAAAATATTAATTCGCATGTCTTAACACGTATTAAGCTTAATGATCTGAGCGATTCTGAATGAGAGAAAAAAATCAAAAAAGCTTAAAATGCTCCTAATTTTTTGACGTATAACAATGGTGAGTTCACAGTTGCTATCTTCGTATACTCCATAAATGTCCTGGATGGTCACCACTCCTGCTCCAGCGTCTTAGAGGCTCTCCACGTGTCGATTCATCGTGTAAGCGACACAAATTTTTTCAGTATTATTTTAGTACATTGGTAGCCAGCACTTTTGTCATGCACAACTTCTAAAAATGATTGAAAGCCATGAATGTTGTGTAAAGTCTGCCATTGTGACGTGACATTTTCTTAAGTTTTAAATTTCTGAGTAGGGACCCGCATATTTGCAATAAAAGGGCTCGGTTACTAAACATACGAACCACCGATTCCAACACATTACTTAAAACAATAGGTAATAATGATTTCATTGAAACATTTACGATGGAGCAAACCAATGTTCGAATTGCATTATATGGAAAGAACCTGCAAACATCATTTTTTGTTTTAATACTCACACAGTGTTTTCACTCCTTTAACACCACGATATATCTCGTCATGGCGAAAACATTTCATGAAAAATGCTGTTATCACTACTATTCATCATAAATTTGTAGCTGTTCCCTCCAGGTTTAGTGTATTCGGAGTTTTTATTATAGTATTGCTGACGTTTCGCTAGCTGAAGCGAGTGGGCGTCTTCATAACATGGACATTTTAGCTAATCGGTGCGTTCTTGACAAAAACTGTGGAATCACGCATACCTACCACGTCATGTCTGCAAATTAGGAATCTTCCGACGACAATGCAGACACATGTCATTCTCACAATACAGTTTTCACGACAAATACAGTTGTAAACGCAGTCGTGACAAAAATGCATTTGAAACATGTTATCTTGAAAGGATAGGTTTGTTCTTGTATACTACGTTGGTTAAAGTTTTATGGGATTTCAAGTGTTTCATGTGCGTAAAAAATAATTAATAATTTGACAGTTGGATTAGGTAGAAAGTGTCGAAATGACAGTTGTCCACAGATGGCAGTTGTGCAATGACTAGTGTGCAAGGTAGTAACTGCGATAAACTACCACAGTCGACATTGTATTTCGGTTACAACACTGATTCCACACCTGCTATCTGCATCCGACTGACAATCTCCATGTTGACACGGATTCCCAGAACATGCATTACCATAATGTTCACAAAGCTTTCCACTATATCCATAAAAGCAAGAACACTGAAATGCATTGATTCCATCCACACATCTTCCGTTTAAGCATGGGCTGCTTTGACAATCGTTAATATCTGAGCAAAACGCAGAAGTTACAACAGAAGTTACAATGCAGAAGTTACAACAGGAGGTGAAAATAAACAATTCCCCAACCAAATATGACTTCTTTCGAACTTTGCTTTGGGTCTACACAATTGCATGGAAACACAGTTTAATGCTAAAGTATTATGTCACGGAAAACAAATTATGAATTTTACCTATTGACGCCGCAAGCACTAAATCAAAAATAATACCAGTTTCAACAATATTTTAACAGTCGGTAACAAAATGTGGAACACAAACAATCCTGGAGGGCTTCAAAAAACCTAATAAAACTTTATCTGAGAAAATAAGCACAGATGTTTCTTGCAAGTTTTTTTACACCGAAAAATGCATTTTTGTTTTTTAGAAATATATACAAAATCTGTTGAATGTATAGTTTACCAAAGCATTTTTTTCCGATCAATTCATATCCGGTTTCGCAGACGCATGTATAAGAGCCTGCAGTATTGACACAACGATCAGAGCACTTTCCATTTGACTCCGAACATTCATCAATATCATTGCAAGTTCTTCCATCCTGAAAGCAGCAGTGATGTTGCATGTTGCTTATTTGATGGCTGTTGTAGCATCGTTCAGGAGTTATATATCTCATCTAACTCTTATGCCACTTGCTGGGCTAAGCAAGTGTATAGAACTGTTACAAAAGAAACACACAAAACCAATCATGGTGGTCTCAATTTAAAAGACATCAAACATTCTCTTCAGTATTTTCATGTAGAGCACGGACTGGTATCATCAGACCCGGGGAGCTAAGCCTAATAGGGCACTCACAAGTTTGCAGAAGCCTGACGAATGTAAAACTTTGTTGCATATTAAAAAAAACTACGGGGTGGCCAGTGCATTTATTTATTTTCATACCTGCATTTCTCTGAAGATGGCCTCGGAGGCAGCAGCCCTAAGAGGACTCGAAATACCTCACGGTTTCCTCTGCTGGCTCCGCACCATGATGGGATCAGCAAGCCAGGTCAGAGATGCAATCGTCACCTACTCCTTGGTTGGCTCTGGGCCGCTTTCCCGTGGGTGTAGCCATGGGCGCAATTAGGTGAGGGACACGGGGACGTGTCGCCTATTTTTTCAGACGGTGGGTGTAAAATGCCATGTCCCGACCACATTTTTCACTTTAGGTTTTGAATTTGGAGAATTTTCAAAAATAAAAGTGACGTTTGTCACGTTTTGTGTGAAGAAATTTTCATGTTAGATGTTAAACTAGTAAAGTTGCTGTTGAAACAGAGTTTGTTGCTGTATCGTAGATTTTTATGCATTTTAGCTTCGATTAAATGATTTTTAGTATTTTGCAAGTTTCTAGAGACCGCGAAAGCTTGTTATCTGCTTCTATCCGACATTTTACCCTGTGTAGTTCAGTGTAAGAAACATTCTCCATGCATTACAACAAACGTCAGCATTTGGCACTAGTTTTGCCTCAAAGGTGAATGGCATTTTAGCCACATTATTGTCAGGAAATACTATGCTAGGACTTCTTTCAGCATTACCACTGTTGAAATCATTTGAGAAGTTGAACAAAACTTTCAGGGGTCAGATGTCAATGTATCAAGCATTGTACAGTCAGTTCAGATGGCGAAGTCATAATTGGAACACATTCGTTCCGACAAGTTCTTTAGTACAATTTACAAACAAGCAGAGAAACAAATTGATGCATTGGATTTATCTCCAAAATTAATGCCCAGTAGGAACGTTACTGACGACGAAGCAGCTCAGCGTGAATCAAACACGGTCAAAGATTAGTATTAGGTTCAGTATTTTAAAGCACTCTATGAAGGAGGGAACAATCTCGAGTTTTACTTCACTTTATCTGACCTTAAAGATCATGGAAAGTTAGATGCTTTGTTACTGGATGTTAAACTTCCAGACCATCACACTTTTCAAATCATTGTTGAGAAATACCCTGAGTTGACTTCTAGCTTGGAAACAGAACTGAGCATCTACAAACTGCATCACCGTGGGAAGAGTGTTGAACGGGGTCAGAGGTGCGAACCGCCCTCCCTGACAAGCCAAATGTAAAATTCGTGCCCTCACTTAGCTTATATTTCGTTATTTAGGACTCTTTTGGTTTTTAGCAGGTTGCTGTTTTTTTTGCATTTTTTGCAATCAGGAGAGAAAACACGTCCTACAGTGGAAACAAAAAACATGAAACAATAGTGAAACCTGTTTCTGAACAAGCCAGCCCGGTACCTTGTGTAGCACTAGGAGGTTGATATTGTAAGCTACGTAAGCTTCTACGGCTAAACGATTAAATTTTTAGAAAATTCATGAATTACAGCTGTAATGAAAACGTAGTCGAGGCATGCACGCAGCTTTAGGTACACCATTGGAGAATGCGCTCTGTCTTGATAAAACCAAGGCCTAAATTACTTCCAAAACAAGAAAGGTATGCGATAACATATGGTTAAATCCATGTTCTCAAAAAAGATTATAATTTTGTCCGCAAAATTATAGAATGGCCTACGTCTTAAAAGGTGAAAAGTAGCACTGAAACAGAGATTTTGAAGGTCAACGAAGTTTCCAGAGAAGATCAGCAACCCTGGGCGCCCGCAGAAATTTTTCTAGGGTGGTGAGCAAAGTCGACATTTTACTGTCATTAATTTTTATTTGGAACGAACAAGTTTCGGATAGGTTACTATTATTTTTCAAAGATTTTGTGAGCATAAATGTTGATTTGGAGTATTAAGCATAATTTATTTGAACGCAACCACTAAATAGACAAAGATAAGTATCATCAGCATATAGTACAGTATAAAATTCAGAGGATTTAGGTAAATTATTAATGCACATGATAAATAACAGCAGTCCCAGAACAGACCCCTGGGGTACGTCATTTGAAATACAGTATCAACCAAACCAGATTGCACATTTTCCACTTTTACAAATTGCTTGCAATTGGACAAATAGCTACGAATAATTGTAAGGGAAGACAACTACACCAAACTTAAGATTAACTTTATCAAATGGTATGTTATGTTTGACGGTCATAGGTGTACGAGTCGGGGGGGCGGCCGCCGCCCTGTCTTGAAAAATTTCAGGGCAAACTCTGTATTCAGGGCAAGCGCAAGTTGCTCAAAAATCCTGAATGATAAAAAATATATTCAATACCGTGAATTCAGGGCAAACGCTGTTCTCAGGGCAAGAGCAAGTTGCTCAAAAATCCTGAATGATAAAAAATATACAGTGAAAATTTTCAGGGCAACTCTGTTTTTCAAGGCAAGCGCAAGTTGCTCAAAAACCCTGAATGATAAAAAATATATATTCAATACAGTGAATTCAAGGCACACTCTGTTTTTCAGGGCAAGCGCAAGTTGCTCAAAAATCCTGGATGATAAAAAATATATTCAATACAGTGGAAAATTTCACGCCAAACTCTGTTTTCCAGGGCTTTCACGTCAAACTCTGTTTTCCTCTGTTTTCCAAAAACTTTCAATACAGTGTTTTCAGCAAGTAAACAGGGTTCCCACTTTTGGGGAATTTGACCCCAGATTGGGAATTTCAACATCTTTTGGGGAAAATCTGGGGAATTGAGGAATCTGGGAATTTTTTAGGGAAAAGGCATTTTTTCGGATGTGGGAAAATTTGTAGTCACACATTTCTATCTGATGTGAAAATCACATAGTGGTTTACTGTCAGTTACAGGAAAAAGAAACAGTGCACAAATTGCATGAAAGTTATACATTATATCTTCCTTGTTAGGGAAGCGTTAGACCTACCTGGAATTGCCACCATGAAAAAATTTGTCAAAAGTAGACCCTAATCATACTTTAGTGAAAAATAGGGCGCAATATTACGTCAGTTTTGGGAAATCATGTTATATTGTGGTATATATCATATGAAAAGTATTAGCCTACTGGTATGTGTTGGTTTTACATAATCAAAATGTAGTTACTTTGAAATGATCATTGCTTTAAAAGAGAAATTCAATAGCAAACCTATCTCATAATCCACAGACAGTATGGTTCTTGAGGTGTGATTTAGCTATGCTTGTGTGATTGTTTCGTTCTATTTTTCAAGAGTTCCTAAGTCATTATGCAGTAAATGTGCAACTGAGCACACTATGGTGCTTGTTAACACGCCATTAAAAGTTCTTAAAGGTACATAGAAGTAATATTGAATATACTAATTTGTGCAAAATCTATGAAATTTTTATGACATTTTGGGAATTTTAAGCTCAACTTCAGGAAATTTCTAGGATATAATTGTGGGAGCCCTGTCAGTAAAGGCAATTACCGTAAAGTTTCTTGTCTGCGAGAACACAACACGCAAGGAACTTCACCCCCTTGAGTTAACAAGCGAGGTAACTACAGAATTTGCCAATAACGGCACCTCTAGGGGATTGCATAAAGAACGTTATTGCTGAATTGAAGTTGTAAGCGAATTGAAAATCATGTAGAAGATGCCATCGGCACCGAACAAAATGCAACGTTGTAGGCGAATTGACGTTACATACGAAGCCGTTATACACGAATTCAGCTATATCGAACAGATTTACAAGAGGTTTCAGGCCCAATTCAGATCAAATGAGAAAAGTTTGTTTCGGGGCATATTGTTTATTTTTAGGGCAAATTGTTATTTTCAGGTCGAATTTTTCCGCCCCCAGTAAAATGCCTTCCCGCACGCCTATGTTGACGGTGTCAAATACTTTTGACAAATCAATAAATATTGAGCAAGAATATAATCCATTATCAGCATTACACAACCGATTGAAGTAAATACTCTCAACTGCATATGCAGTTTCAGGCTTAGGCCTGAAACCAAATTGATATTTGGCTAATGTTTATCAAAAGATCTGCCATCTACTGCTGCACAGTACTTGAAATATGTTTACTAACCAGGTTCAAAGTATATCCTCTATTGCAAGAACATTGATAACTCCCCGGCGAGTTATCACAATTCTGATCACACGGTCGTTGCTGTGAGACGCATTCATTCACATCTGAAAGCAAAATGCAAGTCGTCGTATAATCCAGGAACACACTCTTTTTAAGCAAGCCTTTTACAGTGACATGACACATGTTTTATGGATATTCCAAATGCCTAAGATGTTTTAGTTCATTGTATTAATGCAAAGGAAGACGCAGAGTTGAGCATTATCTCTGTTTGACATAGATGAGACCAGCGGTGGACTTAGGGTTGGGAGGCCCGAGGCAAGGCTGAAAAGGTGGGCCCTCTGATGTCGTCATCACACTCAGCCAACCGTGAAAAGACCTTTAGATCAAGCCTAGGAAGGTGATATACGGGTCACCCAAGGATACGCTCCTGAGACTACGGCATAGGCGTAGCCACGGGGGACCAAAGAAACCATGCCCCTCACAAATTTTTAGCATATCTTGTCATTTTTTCCTTTGAGAAGCGGTTTTCCAAACAAAATACTGTTGCTTTTCATTTCTTGCTGTTCATATTGCTTACATTTGTAATATGTTCCTAACTTATGACAATTTGCTCTTTCATTTGTAACTTCTGCAACCATTCCGATTGTTTATGTGGCCTGCACGCAAAAGAAATGCACTATAATGTCTTTCAACTGTGGTTTGAGTAATGGAAAAATATCGGCATCGGTTATCGTCAATGAAAAATGAAAAGCATCAATATCGGCCCAGAATTTTGCTGCTACCCCTAAAGATGTACCAGTAAAAGATATCCTTGCCGCAGTTGCAGACGGATTGCGAGGCATTACTCCCAGCAAGGCTGACCTAATTCGTGGCAAAGTGGTTTCAAACATATGAAACAATATGCGAAGTAGATCAGTTTTGACGAAAAAAGTACACATGAAATTGCAAAAGTTAACGAAAGATCCAAGTATAATAATCACTAGGCCCGTAACCAGCTTGGGACACCAGTGGGGGAAAATTTTCTGTGAGAGGCCCAAAGTTTTTAATTATGTCAACACATTTTTCCAGGGGGAGCAAAAATTTCTAGGGCGTCCCCCTAGTTATGGGTCACCAGGGCTGACAAATGTAATATCACCACGGTCTTAGACAAAGAGTGGTATGACCAACTTACAAACATTTTAAAACCAACCCCATAGCATCCACAACCCATGATGTCAATAAATTTGTTAACAACTTGCTCGAAAGCAAACATATCACAAGAAAGCAAGTTTTGCGCTGAAAACTCAGATGCTACAACACCCCGGCTGTACGGGCTGCCGAAATTACAAAAACAAAACAACATTCCCTTACGACCAATAGTTTTTTCATAGATTCACCTACCTACAGGCTAGCTAAGGAATTATCCTCACTACTGAAACCAGTTACTGTAAAATCAAAACATCACGTAAGAAATTTTTCAGACTTCGCATCATCTATTGCTCAAGAATTACTCCAAACTGATGAAGTAATGGTCCCATTCGATGTTGCCTCTTATTATTCACAAAAGTTCAAATTCAATTGGCCTTTAAACATAGCCAAGCAACATCGACAATCCAATGCCGAATACAAATTTGTGAACTACCGACCTAACTGAAGGACTTGAAATTTGCTTAAGTTCAATAAATTTTAGTTTTCGTGGAAAACACTACAAACACGTTTTTGGAACAGTGATGTGTTCTCCTGTTTCATCAGAGTAGTTGTAAACCTAGCCATGGAAGACGTCGAAAAACGCGCCTCGGAAACCTTTGCAGAAAAGATATGTGGACGACACATTTGTGATCATTAAAAATCAAAGTTGTCTGAGTTTTTCATCTATGTGGACGCAATGGAGAGCTTAATCCAACCCACTATGCTAACAATAAAAAGAACGTCTTTCGTTTATGGACCTATTGATCAAACGCTCATCAAATCGCCACTTATTGTCAGCAGTCTATCGTATAGGCCAACCTATTTGGATTGATACCTCAGCTTTAGATCAGAGCATCCTACAGCAAAAACAATCAGTGGTTAACACTCTTTTCGAACGGACTAAAAAACTTTCCTCCACAGACCAGGATCTGAACAAACGAAGCATGTGAAACGGGCGCTCACCTTGAATTTTTACCCCAAATGGATGATTCAAAACAAAAACAAAAAATAGAAACAACACAGTGGGTTTTCTGGGTTTATGTCTAAAGTTCGTACACTTGGGAGAGTCTTTAAAACGAATTCTGGAGAAACATCGTAAACGAACTATCTTCAAATCACCACTAAACCAAGCAAAATCCTATCTTCAGGAGAAGATATCGTATCCGCCAGCAAATGTCGAGGTGTAATCTGTGAAATTTCATGCGGGGAATGTGAAAACAAATACATTGGACAAAACGACGCGAAGTTTGACCACTCGATTGAAAGAATGCCAAAGGGACAGTTTGCCTAAAAATATTCTTAAAAATCCAGAAAAACAGCTTTAACGAAACATGCACCCCGAAATGGTCATGGTTTCGACCAATATTGTGCCCACGTTTTACATCACGTAAATAGCTACCATATAAAGCGCATTTTTTGAATCCTTCTATATCAATTTAAAAACTGACACTATGAATGATAAACACGTAACCTTCCCAGTTATTTATCATAATATCTTAAAACATGTGTGAAATTTATCCTTTACTTGACTTCCTTGAATTTGTCATCATCTTATTGACCGCTTTAGTGCCTGTTGATTTGCTAGTTCACCACTCAGTTTACCTCATTATTGATCGCTATTTACCGCATAGATTCACACTATTTGTTGTTTACTTCACATCGCAACGTTTTGTGCTTTTTTCTGTGCAGGTTTTACGCTGTTTTATTGCGTTGTAATACATTGTCACCACCCGGCGTTTTCATTTTACACTTATCTTCCACGTTCGCTGTGGCATACTGCCACTAATTTCCTACAGCATGATGGTCGGTTTTGCACTTTTTGTTTTTGTACGTCACATTGCTCATTGCTTTTTGTTATTGGTAAATTGCATGATATGTGATTAAAAACATTGCCCTGAGGAAGCCTATGTGAATAGGTTGGCGAAACGGCGGTTAAATAATAAAAATAATCGCCAGAGAAGAACGAACTTATCTGGTTGCAAAATACTCTTTCTCGCTTAAAGTAAAAAAATTTTGCCCCTCCCAAATTTTGGGTTGGCTACGCCACTGGACTACGGCACGACTGACATAACAGAAAATGCAAAAGGGCATGGACGGAGTTTCAGGGGGGACGGGAGCGCCATGTCCCTCCAACTTTTGGAAAAGGGGGACAAAATATCTTTTGCCTCCCCAATATTTTGTGATAAAAAGTAATGTAGTTGAACAAATTTTGTGTTTACACTACTGTTGATAACTCCCAGAATAATGCCAGGGAATAAATAAGAAAAAATGGACATTATCGCCATGGGCGTAGCCAGGGTGGCACTTGGGCCGTGGTCCTCAAAATATATCATTTCCATAAATTGTCTTCCATTCTGCTATTTTACAAAAAGGCCGTTATACGGTTGAGTGTGAAAATGGTGACGTCATCGAAACGCAAACAATCATCTTCATATTTGTGTGATATGCACAATAACATACATATCGCACGAAGTTTGTCTGCCCAAAGTTTTCTAGCAAACTCGGCCGTACAAAAGGGTGTTCATGGTACACAACTTTAAAAACGACAAAGCTAGCAACACAAATATTAAGCAATAGCAAGCTGGCATCGCCCCTTAATTCTCTAGTTCCACAGTTGCTGTCGGAAGCCCCTTCCAAAGCAGAGTACTAACTATGACCTGCTTCGGAGTATGTTATTTGAGTTGACAATACGTTTTTCATCAAACATGAGGAAAATGTACGCGCGAAGCACCTCGACCTGAAAGGGGGAGCCCGAGGCAAGTGCCTCGCTCGCCTCCCGTTAAACACACCACTGGATGAGACATAATAAGATCCAGGCCCGCATCCTGAGGGGGGCAATCGGGCAATTGCCCCCCCCCCAAAAATTTTCACAAACGTATGTATTTGTTAGGTGCAGCAACAAGTTACATCATTTTGCCATCCGCGAAAATATCTGTTGGTTGCGGACCTGATGAGATCAAATTAGTTTGATACTGTTCGCGGAAGAAAACAGTGTCCGAGCATGAGTACACTTCATTACGGGAGGATGCTGAGGTTCAAGGCATTGGCGAGGAGTTGAACCTAATCAGCGTTGTGCAGCTTAAACGAAACGTAAGCTAAACGTGGGAGCACAAAACATCAGTTCTGTACGTGAGAGGTGTTTGGACACGCAGCGTGCATCTAGTGGCCCAGACTCCTGACAGGGATTTCCTAGGGAGGTAATAAGTATTACCTTAATGCTTGTTAATAAAAACGCACTCGACGTAAGTGACGGCAAGCTTTATTTGATGTCGTTTCAGAAAGCTTATAAGTGGAGATAACTACAGGCCACAAAAGGATCGCTTAACAAGTTCTGTAGATTACCTCTGCACGTTCTCTGGTCATAGTTGATTTGAAAACCATCAGGACAAGAACAAACGTAGGATCCCTCCGTGTTGTTGCAAACGTGTTGACAGCCATGGTAACGTTCGCACTCATTAATGTCCTGCGTTGCATCAGCCATCAGTCAATGCTCTCACCGTTTGTCGATTCAATCGCAGACGTCACCATACTTCCCGGAGCAGCCGTTAAATCTTATATGAGAAACTGTTAAACTGGGCTCATATCAGGCCCGTAGCCACGGGGGAGCATTTGGTGACAGTGCCAGAGTGCCCCCCTAATTTTTTTGTTGTGTCCGGAAAAATTTGTTTTAAACATATAACAAAAACAAAAGAAATCTTACCCCCATAAAAATGTATTTTGCCTCCCAAACATTTAAACCTACTGTAGCTACGGGCCTGGATCATACGCGGCATGTTATCGGCAGAGAAAACAATCTACAAAAGTAAGCTGAATTATTTCAGATGACGTACTCTGCAACACGAAGCGTGTTTGGGTGCCACAAAATAAATACGGCTGTCCTGATCGAAGTTCCGTTGGTCATTTGCATATTGCCAACTAGTGTGTTTGAATCTCCAAAAGGAAAGTAGCGAAGCAGCATGAAAGATTTCGTGTTACGGTGAATAGTGAGCAGCAGTATACAATTTTGTGGGTTACGCCATCAGCAGTGACTATTTCATGCCAAATATAAACTGTTAGAAAACTTGCAACAGACAAAAGTAATGTCATCTGTTAAAAAAACGGTCCTGGACCGTTTACCAGGATGGATAGATCTTGCGAACTAAATTCTATAGCATTACTTTTTCCTCGAAACGTACAACAACTCAACAAATGTTGCTACCAGAAAAATTTTGGAAGCCTTGACACGTAAAATAGTAATTCTATATATTTTTATTACCAAGCATTTTTTCCCCTCGTCAAGTGAAGTGTAACCTTCAGGACAAGAGCAATGAAACGATCCGTCGTAGTTTATACACTTCTCCATACATCCACCATTGTCTTCTGTGCACTCATCAATGTCGTTGCAGTAACGTCTGGAAGTAGGTGTTGTGTTAAGCAAGTTGTTCTAGGAATGCACCTTGCCGAAGGAAAAATTGCGCCTAAGTTCGGCAAGTGGTGCAGGGATGGAACCGTTTGCAAAATAAAAATATGTTTTCATACACAACTTAGTTTACATTTGTGAAAAATTTTTAAAAACTTTGTGTAACGGTTTTTATAAAGTGGATCTCGTTTTTGTTTGAAGTGGAACCCACTTGCGCATTGCCAAAGGAATCTTCACACATTTGGTTTGGGGTTGCCATTCCACTTTTTTCCAGATTCTGTATTCCTTCGCATTTAACCGTACGCACAAGTTTAAACTAGTGCATTGTACTAATTTTTTTTGCTACTTCGTTGCAGAAATATTACGTCAACTTTATTATCAAATGCCAATTGCCCAACTAAAGTGCCCGGAAATGTGTTATACTGTGAATAGGGACTGAATATGAAACTTGCGAAAAGGTAAATATCAGTGATTTGAATGAAATCATGTTAGATGTTTCGACAAAAGTTGTTTTTATCTTCATCAAATTTCAACGAATGAAGCGCGGAACGCTTAACCACAAAATAATAAAAAACATAAAAATTCGTTTCTTGCAAAAAAATTGGAGTTTCGCAGTTGTATTTTGTTTTTTGGGTATTTAATTAAAAGAAGCGAATGAGGTTCAGCAGCCCCACCTTCCTATTGTATAGTTAGTGGTTTAACTTTGTTCCTCAGGTGAACCGAGGAAGAAAATTGTTTAGCTCAATTCTGCATCGGTAACTGAAAGAGTTTTTGGTTGCTTTGGAAATGAACGTTGCTAATCACACAAACACTTAAATTGTACGCTGGTCATAACTGTTCACTGAGTAAAAACTCCCTTGCCTAAACAAAACGTCAAGCGTGTATCCTTCTTTGCATGTACAGGTGTAGCTTCCGGGGCTGTTGGTACATCCATGCTCACATCCTGTTGCTTGACTTTCGCATTCGTTGATGTCTAAACACCAGGTAAATTAATAGATTATAGTCTTTTATGGTTTACTAATCAGTAATTACAACAAGCTTTTTCTCAACCAGTGGATCAACTAAAACTTACTTCAAACGGCTAGTGGATATGTATTTACACCAGTTTTGATTTAACAACATGTTTTTCGTTACGTTTGTTCACCCGATCGTTAGTTATAAGTTATAAGAAAAGCGATCCTGGATCATGCAAAAAATCAATAAAACATCAATGTATGCTTTTCGAAATACAACTTATGTATGAAAATCTGCTATGCAACTGAATAGCAGAAATAATGCCATTGTGCATATTTCCTAAGACAGTGGTGTACGCAAAAAATTTTCATGTTTTTTTTTATTCAGTAACATATGGTGTCATTTGTATTTGGTGTGCGTTGTTTGTGACGTCATAATTCGACGTCATATTCATGTTTTCCAAACCAACGTTTTGGCGAAGTTTGCGCTGATCAGCCATAGCAGACAAAATAAAGACAATTGTTT
>JGI24159J19872_10002078_pt1 | contig 23293 bp, 19 predicted proteins | sample Ectturendosymbi4_FD_19872 | JGI IMG/M metagenome (IMG submission 19872) | reverse complement strand
CAGACAGGAGCACAGTACTCTGCGGTTGAATGCACCAGGGCTAGGGTGGCTATTCGTAGAGTTGTTGCTCCAGCATTCCAGCCGGAGCCAGCAAGCCGCCTCAGGAGTGCGACGTGTGATGTCAGCTTCTTGCGAAATGACTCAAGGTGTCAGCGATACGTGAACGACCTGTCCAACGTTACTCCGAGGTATTTGGGCTCGGAGCAGAAGGGCAGAGTTTCTTTGTTATATTTGACTTTAAGCTCACGTTCAGCCTCGTTGTTGTTAAGATGGACTGCCCACACCGTTTTTGTAGCGCTGAGGTTTAGCTTCCTAGTCTGGAGGCATTCACCTAGCGTTGCCACGTCCTTGGTCAGCACCACTTCTACTGCTTGCCAGTCTCCATCAGCATGCATGGTTGCTAGATCGTCAGCATATGCATACTTTCTGAAGACGGTGTTTGGCAAGTCAGATGTTGAAGAGAAGGGGCGCTAGGACAGATCCCTGTGGGACGCCGTTCTTGAGGCGTCGTAACCTGCTTCTTGTGCCGTTTCCCGTGGTAAGGGTGAAGTTGATATTGCCAACCATCTCCCTGATCGTGTAGAACATGTGTCTATCAGGCAGCAATTGCAGCAGCTTGCAGGTGAGGCCGCGGTGCCATACACTGTCGTAGGCTGCTGTGAGGTCAACAAACACAGCTCCGGCCTTCTTTTCAGCCGAAACGTTATCGTCAATGTCCTGTGTCAGCAGGGTGACCTGGTCTATGGTCGACCTCCCGTGTCGAAAGCCTGCCTGCTCCTGTGGGAGCAATGGGTCGATGATTGGATTGATACGAGCGTAGATAAATCTGTCGACNATGTTGAAGGGGTCACACAGCAGGGATATAGGACGGTAACTCTTTGGGTNCCCCAGTAGCTTTTCTGGCTTAGGGATAGCAACTGTGAATGCTNCTCTCCAGATATTTGGAATTTTGAGTTGGCGCATGCAGGAATTGTGGAAGTTGCAGAACCAAAATTTGAGAGCCGACCTGGCGTGGTGTATGAACTCCGGGAAGATGGAATCCAATACCTGAGACTTTCCTGGCTTCAGACGTCTGAGGGCAGCAGAAAGCTCCTCCGGCCTTAAGGGTTCAGAGGTACTGTGACCCTCAGGTGCTGGAATCTTGCATAGGTCGGACAGCTCCTTGTTGACAAGCCTGGTGGACTCGCGGCCGCCGGTCCTGTGTGGTCCATTCTTCACGAGTTGTGAGACTATGAAGTTTGCCGAGACGGGGCACTGGTGAAAAGAGGGTCCAGACCTGCCAGTAAGTTTGTTGATTGTTCTCCACGCCTTGCAGCTAGAGTGCGAGAAGTCGATAGAATTAACAGTTTCCTCCCATCGCTCCTGCTTCTTCTGCCCGAGCCGAGATAGTAGGGACGAAGCGGCTCTATCAGATTCAGTCCCCACCGGGGCTCGGATGAAGGAGCGATTGAGGGCCTCGCACTCTTTGTCCCAGCATGGCACATAGTTCTTCCGACGGCCACGTGGGATGCATTGTTTGGCCGCCGATGGTAGGCTCTTGCAAAAATCCTGATATGCCCCCTCAATGTTTGATGTGTCCGGAGGTAATTATCTCTCAACGGATTCATCTGTGAGAAGGCAAAAGCGCTTCCAATTAGCCTTGCAAGAGTTCCAACGCTTCACCGGATCGCTGTGGGCAGGAACATTGAGCTTCGGTGGAGTTATATGGGAAGGCCGATGTTGTGACCTCGGGAAGTTTCCTAGAACACGTCTGTCCGGCAGTCGGCTGTCCTGGCCGAAATTCGCGAAGGCCAGGTCTGGATTGGTGCAGACTTTCCAACGGTGAGAGAAGAAGTTGGCTGTTTCCTTTGGGTTGTACAACAGTCCAAGATTGTTGGATGTTGCCCAGGAGTCCACGCTCTCACTTTCAGGAGATATTTTGTTGTAATCCCAGTTGACATGTTGGCAGTTGAAGTCACCAACATACAGACTGGAGTGTGGGAACATCGGGATGGTCGTTGGAGTGAGTCGCGAGCGTGGAGGTTTGTAGACGTTGATGATCTTGCATCCTGCGACGTCTACGCACAACCACTCAGTCTCTGATTGTTCTGGAGACTGATCGACCAGTGACCATTCCAACCACTCATGGACAAACATGGCAAGGTCGTGGTTCCTGCTCAGGATTGACCCAGCTAGTGAGAAGTTAGGAATCACTAGCTTGTCTGCAGTTGTGCAGTGGGTCTCCTGTAGGACGATGATGAAAGCCTTGTTCTTATAGGCTAGCTGCTCAACGGAGATCTTGTTTTCAGTGAGCCCCTCGGTGATCAGCTGGAGTATGTTGGGTCGTGGGTCGTCTTCGACAGCATTTCTGCTGCCGTGCCCTGAGAAGGGCGTATTATGACCCATCCCACGTCGAATACATCCAGTGCGGGTAGCAGTGGTTGCTCTCGTAGTGACAGGTTTAGTTGACATTTGTAGCGATTGTCGTACAGGATGGCCACGTGAAGGCACCTGTCATCCGCTTTTCATAACATGGAATGTTTTCACACTTTCTGAGCAAAGTATTATGTGTAAGCGTTTTAACATTTTAATGGATATATTATTCAACTGCATCAATATCCAAAAAAGACCGATCAGAATATCACATCTTGAGCACAACGGATGGAGCTACACATTTTTGAAAAAATATGAATAACTTGGTCAGTTGCATTTGAACTTAATGAAAACCGCAGTCATAGATTGTAATGGCAGAAATGCACTGTTTTCCCCACTGGATTCACGTTTAAACCATGAAAAAACAAAACAGTCATTGACATTTTTGTAGTTCACATAATCAACAGACGCACTAAACGATTTTAACAAACTCAACATGAGTAAGTTTGTTTGTGATAATCCTTTCATAACTTTATTTCGTTTTTTCGTCGTCGTCTAAACTAATAATGGGATACAAAGGGTACTTTATATGACGTCAGATTTAAAAAACAACATTAAACGCAACTGATGTGAATGCAGTCAACTGACAACATGAGGACGCACCAAGAAGTTTCACCTCGATGTCGCCAAGGGAATCCGCCATGTTGTACGCGCGGTAACCAGCTGCCACCGCATGGGTTAGTTTGCCACTGCATAAGCGAACAGAACAGCTGACCTGTTGGTGAATGGATAAGGTGTAAAATTTATATCTACCGAATGTTTCATGACAGTGGCGATTCTAAGGGAGGCTGGATGGGCCATGGCCCCACAGAGTTTTGGTTCGCCCCTGTTTGACCCCCAGTTTTTGCTTAATTTCCCGACTAAGTTCGTTTCGTTGACATATACAGTAGACAACTTTCGGCCAGCAATATTTTAAACGATAATCTAGAAACTCTCTAGCCATGCATTCAATATTTACCAAATGCATTATAAGCTGGATTGTTTTTGACGGCCGGGTAACTAGAGCCGTTTATGACGACATATACCAGTGGTTGCTCGGATCCTGCGTGAAATTTAGTCAGAACGCGGTCGTGGTGTTGAAAGATTCATTTCAAAACTAACAAACAGTGGCAAAAATGGGAAGATTGATCTTTCGTGCAGTTCAGTGTGAGATGGAACTGGATTATATAACTGTCAGTAGATTGTGGCTTGTCTCAGTAGCAATTGTTTGTGAAAGCATTAGAATTGGTTTCANTTATTATTTCCGAATTTATCCTGGCTGCAGTGATGCGTACTGCTGCCTTGTGTATACGACTGCGAAACATCTTACGTAAGTGGTTCGTAACTACAGTTTTAATTCTACCCACACATGTCCTGCAACTCATAGAATTTTGTACGGATTTTCTGTAATGATTCAGAAGAAATTCTTTCGCGTATTTCAGCTCTTTGTCCAGGATGTCAAATATTTCTATCAGAAAAAAACTTCAAAGAATTCGCAAATCATATTCATTTAGTGAAAATGATTTGAAACATTAAATAACTTTGGCAAAGAATTTGCTTCGGAAGGAGTCGAAGCTGCCTATATCGCTCGAACATTTTTTTTCATTTATAGCTACTTAAAAAGTTGCGTTTGATTGTTACTGGTAGCTGTAACTCTTCCCTTCACCAGCGCTTCATGCGAGAGTAGTTTCTCAAAAATAAAATTAGTGAAAACATTTCCCAAACATCCTATGATTAGTGAAAGATTGGATAACAATGATCTGCTTTCAGTTGAAAGGGCACGAGCTGAAAAATAGATTTAGATGATTTCGTTGATGAATTTGACAGTCGATATGACAATCGAAGGATTAAGTTACATTGAGATGATCATGATATAATATTCTAACGTAGCCTGTGCAGGGATCTGTGTGAGAATTACATTGATTATTGTCTCTTTGTCNCAATCTGCTTAGGTTTAGAGTAAGTGCGTGTTTCGCGTATGACAAGACAGTCATAAATCAACGCAGGGTGGAAAAGTCAGCTTTTGAGGATCAGTCAGAGGAAAATTCAGTGTGAATATGAAAATGAAGGCTTTGTTAGGAATATTCTGCAAAATAAGTTTTACGCCTGCTGTTACATCTTGCTATCTATCAGGTACACGCCCTAACCGCCGATGCACACCTATCTGCGACGCTACTATGCTACTTTAGGTGCAACTGACGCTGAAACCTCGTTGCTGTTAACTGCATACTTCATTGAATAGTCCTCACCCTATCCACGCTGCAGATGGGCATTACACTCGTTATCGTTGTTGCATAACATTGCCGTTTACACAACAAGCACAAAATGTCCATAAGCTACCATGCAAACGGATTAGTCAGTAGTCGCCAATCCGTTGGCAGATGACCCGTTGCAAAGTTGCAAGGTTAGCACAGAATATTCGACAAAGCAGTACACGTGTGTGATTGCATTTGCAGTGGCGTTTGGGTGTCTCTAGTGAATAATAACGTTAGTTCATATTTCATATTTAACGATATTCACAAGTCTATGTTGGGTTTGATAGATTTAATCATAGCGACGAAAAATCACCATGCAAGACAGGCATATGTGTTGGCCCCCCTACTTTTTCCTCGGCCCCGCAGTGGTCCCCCACTTTTTAATTCTAGAATCGCCACTGTCATGGGATGTTTTCTGGTACTTACGTAACAGTGATAGTGCTAATGACCCAGCAACAAAGTTACTTCCAGCTTACATTGTAAAGTGAAAGTTTGCAACAAAGGATCAATGGAAATAAGTTCTACGCTGAACAGAGCACAGATTGCATGAGTGAAACTTCCTTTATAAAATATAACGTGAAGTTGCCTAAATGCATTATTAAAATGATGCCAAGCAGACCGGATCCTCATGACAAGTCATTGCTACCTGTAAAACTCGTTTAGTGGCAGGATGGAGATTGTCAAGTGGAGAGTCAGGGGTCTCGTTTCGAGAAAGCTGGACACAACGTCAAACCTAAATCACTCTTCAAATGCCTGTATAGTAAGAGCCTGGAATTATTTTTAGACATGCCTCTTTAATAAAATATGGCGTGCAATTTTGCACTTGTTTGTTCGGGCGTTGTGGATGTTTAGAGGATTTAAGCACCTATATGGTCAGCCATTCCACGACAGATTCGCAAATCTGTAATTCGTTCCTTGGCAAAAAAGTAACTCACCTGTGGGTGCATCTCAAGGTGGATGTCAAAACATCTGTCTCACCGCGAATACATGTTTAAATTGAAACTTTCACTTGATATAATGACATGTTTCCAGGACCGTAACCAGGGGGACGCAGGGGGGCTTCGCCACTCCTAGAAAATTTTTCGCCCCCCCTGGAAATATGTGTTGGACATAATTTTAAAATATTGGAAATAGTTCAAAAAGTTTGGGCCCCTCTCGGAAAGCTCTTCGCCCCTCCTGGTGTCCCAAACTGGTTACGGACCTGCATGTTTCTAATCTGAACGTCTGCATTTAGCCAAGTGGTTGAAAAGGCGTTAGACGAGAATCAGTGTCTTTCACTTTATTTCATTTGTAATGTTGTCTTATGACAAAATTAGCCCTAACGCTATTTCACGGGAAAACGTTTTAAAACTGTTGAATGTTTTCCTATGCTGGCAAGCGGCGAGCATGTTGTATTATAGTTCTATTGACCCTGACGGTATATAGGGCTCTAAAAAGCACATTGACTAACAACCTACAGTATACATCGAAACATGGGAGCAGCTCCCCTCAGTCTTGACCACTTACGTTGTAAGCATTGAACGTATGACATGATTTGCATCAATGATCATAATCGCTCACAAACTTCATCAGCTGGATAGCACCATTACCGTGTGCTCTGTGAAATCTTCAAAAAGTCTAACATATTTTGCATTTGGACATCGCCATGTGTCACATTCACTATACAATTATTAATGCTCGCTATTTAAACTACAACCGATGATGGGGCTGTAATTCAGGAATTATGCAGTTTTAGGGAAAGTGGAATGCCCTTTGCCCCATTGTTAATGCCAGGTCCATACTGAGAACGGGCCATTCTGGCCCGGAATGATGACACCTGACAGGTGTTGGGATACTTTAAATGCCAACATAAAACACTGAACACTCAACAGATGACAATTGGTATAAAAAGTATTATGTGAAACGATTTTCAATGTCGCTGTTATGCTATCGCATGGAAATGATGTTAAGCTCATGTGAAACTTAAAATGTACTCGCAAGTATTTATAATACAAATCATATATATAGGGCAAAACAATTCATGTGCACGACGTAAAACCAGAAGCGAAAGGCGCGCGGCATTCTACAAGAATTAAAGAAAACTATCTCAGCACTATCTCAGCAAATGTACAGGTTACAAAGAAAATGTCAGTTATTACTTTGACATGCTATACTTGACCTAATTTTTGCAAGGATAGATTATTATTTCTTTCAATAGAAAGGATTTCTTTCAATAGAAAGTGTTCTTTCAGCTTCCCACGAACTAGTCAACAAAATAAAGCAATGTCTTCAACCACAGTATACTGTGTATAAGAAACAATTGAAACATGTTCACCTAATTGTCTATTTTCTACTTTGAGTCACTGAGATTTTTCCATTTGCATCAGCAACAGTGTCATACATGGGCGTCCGCAGGGGGGGTAAAACGGGCATTTGCCCCCTGGAAATTGGGACTAAGAACGAAAATTTTCAAGAAATCATGAAGGCAGTATCTAAATTACGATTAATTGATTTAATTCTTGCAGTGACAGTGCATTTGCCAGTATTACACTAACACTGCACAAGACACAGGTTCACGGTTCTGCGGTGTCATGCTGTAGTGATCTTGCAGCTCCCTCGTGTGCGCTCCTTTACGTGGACGACCTTGGGAGCCGATTCTGCTGCTATGGCAGCAAATCTTAGGTTCACTTCAAGTTACGACAGCAGTGGTGCCAGTCCCAGTGTTTTTTCATTTCATCTAGTGTTCTCGTGTTTTTTTATGGCTATCTAGTGTTTTCTTATGAGTGAGCTGAATGTAATTAATTGCACAATTTTGTGTAATTGTAACTGTAATTGAGACCTTTGAATTAGCGCAATTGTAATTTGCTAAAAATTCTTCCTAATTAAATCTTAAATTACACAAGACAATATTATGTTTTGAGTTAAACCGCTGCGATGTCACTTGGTCATCTGATAAAAGTTCCAGTGACCTGTACAAACAAACACAAGCGTTGCTGCTATCTCCCGTTTTCTTTGTCTCTGGTTTCCAATGAGTTGCACAATGTCTATGGTTGGCATTGGAGCACATTTTCTGGTCATTTTCACTGTGTGTAAATTTGCTTTTCTAATCTACTCTAGCGTTTTTCTGGTGAATCTAGTGTTTTTTATCATGAACTCTAGTACTTTTCCGCATGTTGGTGTGTTGAACGCATATATCCTGGCAGGTAATGCAGCGATACAGTGACTGCTGATAGCGGCAAGCCACGAAATTTTATACTATGTTAAAAGAAGTCTGATTGAAAAAATTTTATACTATGTGAAAAGAAGTCTAGCAATGCTTCTGCAAGTTTGAAATATCCATTGCAAGTGTGAGACTGAGTGTGACCAATGCAGAGTTGTAAATGGGCCTCATTTTAAAGCACCAAACCGATCCGAGACCGAAACCGACTTTAATTTTTAAAGCCCGGTTTAGACCCGAAGCCACGAAAGCCAAATTTACCGAGTGAATAAGATACGCGCAACAGCGGGGTACTGCTACATGGCGTAGCTGCCGTAGCAAAGTAAATATGACCAAGTACTGTAATTCACAGTTAATAATTTTTTTATTGAAGATTTAATCTGCGTGATTGCTTCAACAGCAACTGGTGACAAAAGTATCCGTTGTTGCAAAAAACTTTGTAAGCAGTTCCGTAATCGGCCCGAAACATTTTGGCAAACTTAAGCCCGAACCCGGCCTGAACCTGGCCCGAAATCTGACCCGACCCAAACAGCCCAGCCCGACTTACAACTCTGAACCAATGTGCCTGAATGAATAGCTTAATCAAACTACGCTTATGTAGACTTCTTTTCACGCACTACGTGGCTTGCTATCTATACAGGCTTGTGGGAATACATCTTCATTGTTAAGGCTTAGATCTGACTTCTGAGTTAGCACGTACAAAGTTATTTTTGCCGTGGCAAGTTTTCGTAATTTACCTGCTAAATTTTTAAAGTCTGCATGGTGTTCTAACTTCAGTAAGTCGTCCGATAGTTGTTGTCAACTTACAAGTCTACTTCTCGCTTGAAACAGTTTTGCGAGAGTGTCTAACATTTCTATTTTCTCACCGCTACTGTTGTTCTGGACGTTGATTATTTTGAAATTATTACTTATTTGAGGAAAGTGCTCGAAATATGGATATTAGGTAGTTTATGAAAAGAAAAAGTATTCCTGAAAACCAAAGTGTAGAAAACATTTCAGACTAAAGGTTGAGAAATGAGGTTCCACCCGCTCAGACTAATAATAATGAGAGCACCGTAAACGTATTTCTGGATTATTCAAGTCCAATTCGGACTCAGTAGTCTGCAGTTCACAATAATATAGATATTGGATTATACTCCAATTCAGCAAAAGCTGTGAAGGTTGACTGAAAGTACAACCTTTTTCCAAAATCGAATACAACCAGTGGCGTAACTGACAGGGGGCAAGGGTGCGAACAGGGGTCAGGAGTGCTCCTGACAAGCTCAGTTTAAAAAAAAAATGACTTAGGTTGCATTTCGGTATTTAGTGTTCTTTTGGTTTTCAGTAGATTGTTGTTTTCTTGCATTTTTCGAAGTGTTTTCTGGTGATAACGGGTTTTATGATAGACATCCACATGCGGTTGCACTACGTATCATTTCTCAACTCTTTTTCTTAGTGTTGGCCAGTGGGTCCCGTTCAGTTAAGTTTTCCCACCCAAGCTCAAAACTCTAGTTACGCCAGTAAACACACTGAAAGGTTGGAAGATAAAGCTAGCAACACATAAGTTTCTGTTAATTCTACTCGCTTTGTGCTCCTTTCGGAGTGTCACGAGCAGTGGCGGTTCTAATGGGGGTCTGGGTAGGCCATGTACCTCCCAGTTTTGTGCTTAATTTCACGTTCAAGTTCGTTTGATTTAAATATACAGCAGACAACCTTCAGCTAGCAAAATTTTAAACGATTTGAAGAATTTCTGGCGACGGTTCTAACGATATTCACAAGCCTATGTTGGGTTTGATAAGCATAATCATAGCAAATCAATCTTCATTACAACGAAAAATCACCATGTAGGAGGGACATTTACGTTGGCTCCCTACTTTTTTCCTTGGCCTCGCAGTGCCCCCCCACATTTCTTCATTCTAGAATCGCCACTGGTCACGAGTGGTCTGCGGTGCCCATCTCCGCTTGTTTGCGCCGAGGGCAGCGCACCTACTTTCGCAGTGAATGCAGTACTGGTGGCGAGTCAATAGCAGCACCGAAGGTAAGTTCTAAAAAGCTATAAAAATATTTATTAAAAGCATTAGGAACAGTGGGTTTTCATAAAATATCCATACGGTTTTCTAGCTCGGTGAAGCTTCTGAGACTCTCCAAAACCTTTAAAAGATGTTGAAAAACATGGATTTCCAGGCCGCCTTGAAGCTGTTAGCAGATGTAAAGAACGCCTGTTAGGAGCTGATATGAAATCTCTGAACATACCAAGTGCAAATGACTGATGACGCACAAGTCGGGCGCAGTCAGCTTGTGTGGCATTTCCAGGCACCTTGCCGTCGCTTTGCTTTCATAAAACACACTCGCTGCGAGGTCGCCTCCGAGCTGATTTATCTGCATCATGTACGTGTATGACGTAATGAGCTCCTGCAGATCATCGTCTGCAGCTTCAGCTCTGTTCACCTGCGCGAGAAACGCCAGACACTGTGTCGAAGCATATTTAATTCTTTAGAAAGCAACAAGAACATTAACAGTTTTTATCATGCAACAATTTGACCAACCTCGCTATTTGTTTAACATTCACGCCAGCTGCCTCCTTTCGACAGGGTTTGATAAAGCATTGTGCAAATGCACGTTACTTATTACGATATGTTGACTGCAAATTTGCAACAAATTAAAAGCCCGATATAGGCCGTAAAAAAATTGATGAGTCGTTTGGATGTGTATACTGAAGCCAGGTTATGTTAAAACAGATAGCAGTAAATCGTTAAATCAAGATATACTATCAATGTTTTTCAAACGTTATTTGTTTTCGACAAAGCGCAGTATTACAGTGAATGGAAAACCTACCTGCATAAGTGCTACTAGTTTTGAAAGCTTTGTTCGATTCGGAATCTTTTTGACGGATAGCAAAATCGGCCAAATGTATGACAAACATCTGACTTGTTCAATGTATTTGTTTGCTTTTTTGCTCGTTGCTTGCCCAATATATCTGTAAATGTTGAACAAATCATTCTTTGAATTTCAAAAGACAGACATCAGCCATCAAACTATTGAGAGTGCGACTGAGGTAGATTTCATGAAAACAACCGTGTCTGCATCAGACACTAAAGGAGCAGCTAGCAAGAAAAAGGTGTCTCAACTGCCTAGTTACATCATCACCAAGAACCGCATTCGGGCTTCAGGCAAAGGGACCAATTCGAAAAATTCGCGACAGTCTCCCCCAGATATCCACAAGCGGAAACCCCATGTTGCGCCACTTGCGCATCTGGGGAGGTGAATGGGGACAGTGCGGAGTTTTTCTGCTTTGAGAGTCTTGAAAGATATGCGTAAACGGCAATCTTGCCATAAGCTGGTGATTGGAAACTGGAACATCACTTCACTCACAGGAAAAAAGCATCAACTGGTCGAGGGGGGCGGCTATAGCTTAGTGGTACAGTGTCCGCCTCTCGATTGCAAGGTTGGGTGATCGATCCACTGCCACTGAGTGAATTGCCGTAGAGCTCCTTGGTAAGAGCGGCCACCTCAACCGCCCGGGCAAGAAGCACAGTTCAGGCTTCGGCCTGCCGCCAATTGCCGTCACCGAAATAAACACACACACAAACTGGACGAGTCAGACGACATTCCCCGGATGTTGTTGGCATCTCTTCGACAAAGTGCCGTGGTTCTAACACTGCTTAGCCAGGCGATGAGTGGAAGCTCTTCTGCTCTGGCGTTGAGTCAGCACAGTTTGCACAGGCTGGAGTGGGTATACTTGTAATCCCTCAGCTGGCATACTGTGTTGATGAATGGATCGCACGAGGGTGTGGTTACACTGCTGCCTTTGTTTGATACAGGCACACGGCCCAAACTCAAGTGCACTGTACCTGGAATTCGTGAAAGAAATAACTGATGCCCTGCGAAGGGTTAAAACGAACGAAGCCACGATTCTTTTGGGAGACTTCAATGCTCATGTTGGGAACGATGCCGGTGTATGGAAGGATGTGATTGGCCGACATGGTGATGCTGACGTTAATGATAACGGAACATTTCTGCTGCAACTGTGTTGTAACAACACACTGTGTATCATGAGCACATTCTGCCAACACATAGATGTGCGCAAGTACACCTGGTGCAGAGGTTTGTTGGGTCAAAGGTCACTCATTGATTTCTACATATTTTCATACTGTTCCAATCAGTGTTGGGCGTTCGTGTCAGAAAAGGTACAAACTGTCGACCAATCACCACCTAGTTATCTGCAAATTACTTTTGGAAAAAGAACAAAATATCAAGTGTGACTGAATGTGAACGAGAAGCAGGTCCTATCAAATAAAGTGGGACAAAGGTGTAATAAAGACCTTTGTATAGGCCTACAAAGTATCGTCCTTGCATCACGAACTCCCGGAATGCGCAGTGGATGCAGAGGTAGAGTGGCAGCTGTACCTTCATCTGCTGCTCGGGTATGTGGACGGAAACGACTCGGTGTGGCGAATAATGGCTAAAAAGTGAACCCGTGGTAGAACCAGGAGATGAAAGATGCTATTTGATCAAAGAAAGTAACTACAAGGCATGGCTTCAGAACAACCTTCTTTGCATTCGAGAAAGTCCGCTGATCAAGTGGTTAATAAGTCGAAAATGCAATGTTCGGAGACTTTCGAGCATAAACTGGGATACCACTTATTGATAAGCCTACAAAGTATTCTGGCAAACCATCCTGGTTCTTTAAGCAACAGATCTACTACTGCTGATTCCATCATAGACCAAAACGGTGTTTACTCAGCAATGAGGAGAACATTCTTCGCACACGGAGAGAGAATTTTAAAGTGCTCTCAAGCCCAGTCACTATCAGACCATCAGGATCAGACACAACAGGAGGTACATTTTGGGGGGAATACCATCACTGCGACTGAAGTCTGTCTAGCTGTCAAAACATTGAAGGCTGCGAAGCCTTTGGTTACGATAAAATCCGACATAAAATGCTCAGAACTTTGAATAGGGAAGGAGTTTTTTGGCTGATTCGTGTGTGTCAAGGTTGCCAGGCATTCTATATGGCACTAAAAGATTGGCAATCTGGGGTGATCATCCTCCTACAAAAGGAAGGAGATGGGGCTGAATGCACCAACTCCCGGGACATCTCTTTCCTTAGCCTCCCTGGAGAAGTTTATAGGTGGAGACAGACAGTGGTGTGCCTAGGGTTTCCTACGCCCGGCGACAAAGTCAGTTTTGGCGCCCCCACCCAGCACGTTCGTAGCAGCATAGATGCGAAGAATGAGTAGGGAGTAAAGGGGGGTCGAAAGCTGACTCGGGCCCCGCGTATGTTTGTTGCTAAACCCATCTGAAAACTTCATATGACTGTGACGTCACGGAATTGACGTCAGAACCTTTCAATCTTGGAAATCATATCGTAGGGCTAAGAATCAAATCGTTTCGCGTAACTCCACCCCACCTTGAAATTTCAGTCACCATTGAGCATTCAGACTATTGTATTGCAAGATTCCAAATTGAGGTAATACATTCTAATTGCAGCAACTAGTGAAAGAAAATGCAACAATTATGCAAAACGTTACCTGATCATCTGCAAAAATCTGCATGAATTTCGATGACAAAATTATATGGGCACAAACATCTTCTGATAACACAGCATAAATTTGGTCAGAGCTACACCCTGTTTTCGAAAGCACAGGTTTGTCAGAACCTTTTAAAAAGCCTGAATGCAGCGTACACGCTTATTCCCCTTTCTCGCCAGGCCTGGTCACAATCACCGCTGGTGCAGGTTGTAGGGAGTTCTGCAGCATGCATTCCCAGGGTTTTGAATTTTAGAATGTCATAAAGGACTAACTGAGGGCAGACTAATGAATCCACAAAGAGAAGGACAGACAAAAGAATGCATATGAAAATCTGAAGGCAAATTATTTTATACAAAACTAGTAGACAAATATGAAATTGCAAAATCCTAAACATTTCTTTGGACATAATACCCTGAATAGCGAGCAGAAAATAAACGAAATACTGCCATGCAATGCTTTACTTGTAATTATCTAAATTCAAAGGCAAACTATTCTTGACTTTGCTGCTGCAAATTTATCGATATTTTCGTCTAAAACTGATGTAATTCAAAAGTGTCACATGTATTAACGTAGGAATTATCTAAGGCCAATGACGCTCGGTGAGAAGTTCTACAATAGTAATTTTTTGACCTGAATTGCGACAATCATGTCCATGATGCTCAATTTAGTTTCTTTTAGCTTCAAAAGCTCCATCTTGAAACGTCACTAATGTTCGTAATCGTAACTGCTCGCTTTGCGAACCTTGGTGATCTTGATGAGGTTTCGCAACTGGGTATCAGCCATGACACTCGACAGTTTGCAAATCGTGATTATTAGCATTCGCTGACATTAGACATTTCGTAATTATCACGTAACTTCCGATATCAATTTGGCGCCTCCAAAATGCTGCGCAAGGGGGCAGATGTACCCCTTGCCTCTCTAGGTACACCACTGGAGACAGAAGGCAATGCAACAATTACCGAGACATTTATCTTTAGCTTTCTCGGAGAAGCATATTCGAAAAGTCTGGCAAAAACAGGCCACGAAATAATTGAACCAAAGTTGGATGATACCCAGTGCGGTTTTTGCCCCGACGGTAGCACTACAGACCAAATTTTCACTCAGAGCTGGATATTGGGGAGGTGAACGATGCGGTCGCCTCAGGCCCCCTTTTTCAGATATGCCGTGGACCCCCATTCGTGAATTCCGCACTTAGCTTTTGCATTGTTTTGTTGATAAGCGTATGAACCACATTTAATGAGCTCTGAAGCAAGTCAAATGTTTTTAAAAATAAAGCAAAAATTATGTGCAAATGTGATAAAGGGGGCCCTCAACAACTTTAATGTGAGATAAAGAACAATTTCAAATCAAATGACTTCAAACAATTTACAATTTGAAATGGACTTCACGCAAAAGCAAATTTCCAGACAAAAAAATTTCACTTGCTTTCAGCGATTGAAGTTTTTGTGTAGTATGTGCAAAATATAGGGTCCCTTTTTTCAATATAACGTGAACAGAACAGGGGCCAGGATCCCTTTTTTACGACCATATATTGTACACATGAAATCTCACAAATTTTGTGTGTTCAAACCAGGACTGCGGAGCCGGAGCTGGCATTTTGCAGGTGTCGGAGCTCAAATTAAGATTTAGGAGCCGGAGACGGAGCTCAGTTTCAAATTTGGAGCCGGAGCTGGAGTTATGACGATTTGAGAAGCAGCTCCGACTCCGATCTCAAGCGAAATTTCCGACCTCTGCGAAAATTTCTGACGTGTTATTGTTTGTCAGTAATTTTGCTTCTCAGATTAAAGAAGTAAAGTTTGGCGATTACTTTTTTGATGTGTGTTGTGCAAAGTAAAACTTTTTGATTAGATGTCAGATACCCACAACAAGCTACAGTATCGGAATAAGCATAACCACTGAAAAATATTGGACTTAGTGTTAGACCTCAATTATATTTCTTTTTGTAACCCAAAACCTTATCCGACACATTTCCTAAACCCTAAGGCCTAATCATCAGTTTTCTCAGCGTATTTGAAAAGTAGAATATTACTCTGTGCATGCGCACATAGCGTGAAGTCAGAAATTTCGCTTGACACCGGGTCCCTTTCTAGATACTAAAGCTAGACTTCACCGAAGAGTGCTCTTTATAGCACAACTAAGCGCGATCGTTACGAGTTATGACATCACACTGAAACAATGGATCTCTGATGTTCCTTGGTTTAATCATCGCTAAGGCTGTCCTGTGGCATCGTAGCTGGACAGGCGTGGTGTTGCTTGTAGAAGTAACAGAAACGTTGCAAACTACGACGTCTTACTTTCTATTCAGAATGATCACACAAAATCTGTAATAGTGTAGCGATCTAAAAAGAACTAAGCTATAATCAGTAGGTAGCCTATATCAGTTTTTTTTAAGGAAAATGTTAGGCACCCGGAATGGACCTGTAGGGACCCGATTTCTCTTATTCTAGGGACCCGATTTTCAATTCTAGGGACCCGAATCGGGTCCCTAAAACACCTGTAAAAAACCCTGCCTATAAAGATGAAATTGTAGTTGAACACCAAATCAGAAAATAACGTTAATAACATGTTGTTGGACTCGTTCCGATGCACTGACAACGAATANATGCACAAAAGCCGTCGGAGGTGAGTATTTACGAAGTTACGCGCAATCAAAATTTCACCTTGCGTAAGATAAGGATAGCCTACCCTAACCACTTGAGCTGCCATGGCGGCAGCAAAGCTGCGTGAGAACTGGGTTTTGGGTTTAAGGGTTAGAGTTTGCACTTGCAAGTTGCAACCCCCAACCCTTGTACCTGCAGTACATTTGCAGGAGGATATAAGAATGCAATGTAAACAAACGTGGATTTTTCTTGAGTTTTTTTTTTGTGGAAACAAACTTTTTTTTAGCACGAATACTGTTCGTATTTTTTCCTAAGCTTTATGGGGTAAATTGTGCTTTACTTTGCCATCCACCACTGCTTATTGTGAATGCAAAAGACAAGAAATCAGATGTTTTCAGCTATTTTGAGAAAGTCAAAGGTGAGTTTATATGCAAAGTTGAAGAAAATGTAGGTGTTTGTGGAGCCAAACTGGCAACAAAACCGTTCGCTTTCAAACGCCACCTCGAAAACATCATTATGACATTTTCGAACGTGTCGAAGAAACAGATGAAGCTAAGACCAGTCAAAAGACAGCACGTAATCCTGTAAGTGAAAAAGAAACGCTGTCAATTTTTCTCTTGCGAACACGTTACTATGTCAATGACTAAAGAAAAATCTTAAAGCATCTGATTCAGTTAATCGTGGACATCGGTATAGCTCTTAGTGTTATCTTCACTGGTATTTACAGGGCTACTTGGAGAAATGGCTGAAAACTGGGTGCGTCACTAGAACGAGAAAGCATCAGGAATACGATTTTATGTGAAGCGCGTTCTCAGAAAAACAAGTTACAAAAAAAGTTAAAGTTTGATATATTCTTTTAGTTTGGTGTACCAGATGTATTTCATTTTGCAGTCAACTTGAGTCACATCAGGACAATTAAAATAATGTGTTCAAACGAACAGAAGCCGGAGTTGGAGCCTTATTATGAAAAAAAGGTCTCCAGCTTCTTTGTATCTCTCTGTGGTCACAAAACGGGAGCTTTCAAACACAGCAAAGCTGTTAGTTTTTAAATCGGTCTTTCTTCCGATCTTCGCCTATGGTCATGAATCTTGGGTAATGACTGAAAGAATATTATCCCTAGAACAAGCGGCAGAGATGGGATTTTTGCGAAGAGTTCACGGTTTGACACTTTGCGACAAAGTGCGCAGCTGTGAAATTCGTAAAGCCGTAACGTCAACACACTTCCCCGAATAGAAAGATCTCAGCTACGATGGATAGATCAGAATGCCCAGGAAAGACCGGCGAGGCTAATCCAGCTGGCTACACCCACGGAAGAGCGGCCCAGAGGTCGCCCCAGCGCCAGGGGGAGTGACTACAACTCCGGCCTTGCTTGGTCCCGTCTTGTTGTGGAGCCAGCAAAACTACGTCAGGTAGCTGTTGGCCTTGAGGTAAATTCGAGTCCCCCTCCTGGGTCTGCTGCCCCCCGTGACCCTCCCCAGAAGAAAAGCATGTGTGAAAATGAATCAAATGTGGTGACGTGAAATATCAACTAACTGTGCAGGCAGGCTATAAATAGAAATCACACGATGTCATGCAATAGAGATACAAACAAATGTGTTTGGCTGGTAACGTTGTAGGAACTAGTGACAAAAATGGGTCTTAACTATGTTAGACAGAATAGCTCGGAGAAACTTAACGTACAACCTGAGCTTCATCAATCTTTGGCTGCATAATCTACAGCAGTGGTTTTCAATCTTTTTCATGCAGCAACCCATTTTGCAACACAATTTAACCTAAGCACAACTCGTTGAAAACTATAATAACTCGCAATCTAGCTACCACGTTCAGATATCTAATTTACCAATACAGAACATTCTTACGTCACAAAGTTATTAGTGCACTGGCAAACGCAACAGTACTGTAATGGTCATAATCACACTCAAAACAACTTGAATGAAAAAGTAGGATATCATTTTTGTCAGGTGATACTATTATTTCGGCTTCAACAAAAAGTGGTTCCATATACGAAATATAAAATATAGAAGAAATTATGAATATTTTTATCAGAAGCTCTCGCAACCCTAGAAAAAAGGCAAACGACCCCCACGGGTCGCAGTCCCGAGGCTGAAAACCACTGGTCTACAGGATTAAAATTTGTGTAATCGTGTAAACTGGAAACACAGACGACGTCGACTTTGAAATGAACATTATCTTATGCAACTACACTACTTGAAGTGCAAGGATTCTAAATTTTGAGAAGTGAGCTCGTTCCTCTTTTTTTAATCCTCGACCACATTTTCAACCGATCCTTACTTTTTCGGTTGCATGGTGTGAGTTATCTGCCTTCTGTTTTCTGTCCACGTCGTCATTTTTATACATATCGCGTTCGACGGGACCCAGCAGCGAAGCAGTTTCAAAGCCTGGAAAAGTTTATCAAGTATCAGATATACTTTGACACCACCTGAAACATGAACAACGCTACTGGTAAGAAACAACAGGATAAAAAAATATTTGCGGCCGATCAACGGCATGACGTAGTGCAAACAACATAGTCAGCACCATTTAAAAACCAAATATGTACAAAAGTTTCAAGTGCCTATGATAAACGTATGAATTGGCAGACATTTTGTCCATCTTATAACGAATTTAATATGTTTTTAACGAACTAACGGGGCAAAGCAATATTTACCTTGAGAAAATGTACAAAGGCTTTTTCCATATTTCCTTGTTGAAAAAAGATCTCACCAAGCAAGCTTTGAATGCGGGCTTTTGACCTTCGGTTGACAGTTAAAACCTAAGGAGAGCTTAGTTAGTATAAGTCTACCTCGCATTATGTGATGTTGATATTAAATTACTTTCACATCATCGACGTTTGCATCATCCTTTTCCGTGAAGTCTGACACAATATCCAGACCCTTGTCCAAATTTTCAACAATCTCATGGGCGTTTTGCAGAAAACGCAATGCAACCGATAAAGAAAGTGTGGCGTTGGCGGATTCTGCAGCTAAAAAAAATAATAATAATATTATCAAACGGCTGCAAAGGAAAATAGTCAGAAAAAGAGGAATTGTTTCCAACCGCTTATGAATCGTAGTCTCATATTAAAAGCTATGTTGGGTGAACTGTAGATTGATAAAAAAACATAATTTCATTTCAGTTGGAACTACATCGCAAAGGACGACTTTGTAAAGGAGAAGAGCACTAATGGTTACGATCCCTAAGCCGGAGAAGCCATTGGGGACCCAAAGAGTGATTCCCCCATATCTCAGCTGTGTGTCCCCTTCAAAATCTTTGAGACACTCATCTACGCTTGTATCGAACCAATCATCGATCCATTGCTCCCACAGGAGCAGGCGAGCTTTCGACACAGGAGGTCGGCCGTAGACCAGGTCACCCTGCTGACACAGGACATCGAGGATAGCTTTTCGGCTGAAAAAAAGGCCGGAGCTGTGTTCGTCGATCTCACAGCAGCCGACGACACTGTATGGCACCGTGGCCTCACCTGCAAGCTGCTGCAATTGCTGCCTGATAGACACATGGTCCACATGATCATGGAGATGGTTGGTAATATCAGTTTTACTCTTACCACGGGAAATGGCAAACGGAGCAGCAGGTTACGACGCCTCAAGAACGGTGTCCCACAGGGATGCGTCCTGGCATCCCTCCTCTTCAACATCTACGTCTCTGATTTGCCAAACACCATCTCCAGAAAGTATGTATATGCTGACGATCTAGCAATCATGCATGCTGATGGAGATTGGCAGGCAGTAGAAGGGGCGCTGAGCAAGAACATGGCAACTGAAGGTGAATACCTCCACATATGGAAGCTAAAGTTCAGCATTATAAAATCGGTGTCGGCGGCCTTCCATCTTAACAGAAAGGAAGTTAAACGTGAGCTTAAAGTCAAATACAACAACAAAACTCTGCCCTTCTGCTCCGAACCCAAATACCTCGGAGTAACGTTGACAGGTCGCTCACGTATCGCTGACACCTTGAGTCACTTCGCAAGAAGCTGACATCACGCGTCGCATTCCTTAGGCAGCTTGCTGGCTCCGGCTGGGTTGCTGGAGCAACAACTCTGCGAATAGCCACCCTAGCTCTGGTCCATTCAACCGCAGAGTACTGTGCTCCTGTCTGTTGCCGCAGTGCTCATACCCGCCTCATGAACCCCACCATCAACGACGCCTTGCGAATTGTGAATGGATGCCTGGGTCCTAAACCAGCTGACAACCTTCCAATCCTCGCAGGCATCCAACCTGCTGAGCTTCGTCGCAATGGAGCCACATTGTTTCTAGCACGCCATGCCATGGAACCTGGACATCTGCTCCACTCAACGCTCACCTGTCCATCGAGTGCAGAAGCACGGCGCCTCAAATCGAGACACCCATTTGTACCCTTCTTCTTTTGAGCCAGTTCTTCTTTTATCCACTGCTTCGCCGCACTAGATCTCGGGGCAGATGTTGAGCAGCCATTCAGTTGTCTCATCGTCCAGAACCGTCAGGCTGTCGCGATCGGAAATCCCGAGCGGCATGTGCGCAAAGCTTCGCACCGTGGCAGCAAGCAACAATAGAGATCATGCTCGCAATCTCTCTTTGCGCACGCTAGTCGTCACGTTCAATCGTTCACACGTTAATATCGGCAGAGCTACCACGTAGCAATCTCTCTTACTATTGCTTGCTCGCGCCACATATGTTATGGTGTTATTCTTCACGCACATCCCGTTCGTGGTGAATCATACAATCAACGCAACACCACCGGAGAGGTTACAACAAGGCCATGCAGTCCGTGGGAAGGTCAGTGGATTGGACATTGGAGGACGACATGGTCGACGGTTTGTTTTCCTGCGCCACACTCACAGGCCACGCAGGAGGCCATACCCCATTTGTACTGTACAAGCAAAGCAGGAACTATGGCTGNGAAGCGCTAGCTTGCAGTCTTCATCGTGATTTNCGCACTTGGTCTAGCTGTTGGGTTGGACCTCTTCTAATTACACGTGCATAGTTTTATTCCTTGCCTTTGTTCGTTACCAACAGAAGCATCGCCAGAAGGTCTTCAATTGGGGGATTTCACGTTTGTGCTGGGAGATTGATATTCTAAATTTGGCAAAAAATCCACTGATTTTGTGTTTCATATTACAATTTTGGGAGATTTGGAACATTGTTTGCGGGGCTAAGCCACCTTTGGCGACGGGACTGGTTACCAACAGACGTCCATTTCGAAAACTGTATTACCAAACCATTCCAGGTGGGACAAAGGCCTTTTGGATGCTCAGCAGTGATTACAACGTTTTACATTCGACGGTAAGAGCGTTCACCAACTTTATTCAGTACAGCCATTGCCAAGTACCATCGTTTTGATTAACACCCCCATTTAATAAAATCCTTCACCACAATCATACCTAAACATATCGTTTACCCTTGCGTCAGGTTTTCAGACAAAGGTTTTTTTCCTTAAGTTCATCAAAATGAGAGAAAAACCTTTTCTAACCTTTTCTTGTTGAAATGAATTTTTCTATGACTGAAAATAAGTATACCGTTGAACAAAGGAGCCTCCTGCGAAACTCACGCTTCCTATCAGTTGGCTCTGATTAATTCTACTTGCAGCACAAACCGACAATCTGAGCTCAAAGTTACCCAGGCAAACACACCTACTGCACTACCCCGCTTCAAAAACGTTATTTTCCGACACCATTACGTCATGCAGAAAAACATCAGTTGTATTGAAACCGAGCAAAGTTATCTTTGCAGAGTTTTTGACTTCAACCGCCAAAATTTAATGTTGATTACCCCACCTAATGGATATAAGGCTACAACTTCTGGCACTTGTTGAAAATATCCCACTTAAAAATAGCATGAGACGTGCCAAGAAATGATTTTTTATAATCTTGGCGACGGCAGCTAGCGGCATGCCTGAAATATGCTTCTTGCCAGGGCAGTTAAGGTGAACGATCTTGCCCAAGGAGTGCTACGGCGATTCCCTCAGTGCCGGCGAATCGGACACACAACCTTCCAGTTGAGAGGTGGACACTGTACCACTGAGCTATCGCCGCCCCAGGGAAATCTTCGTCGCCAATGCCCATGGTGTCAGGTTATGTTATGATGTGCAATGGTGGCGTTACTGAGCAACTAAGGATACTAGAAAAAGGATTAAGCTAGCATTGACTATTTACCGTGATTTCATGCAAAACCTTTTTATTATATTTTGAGAGGCGGGGCAACGTATCCTAAACTGCGAACTACCGGAGTCCTGTTTGCTAGTCCGCGGGCGAATGGCATCCCTTTCCTTTGTTCAAAGGGCTTTTGACTGAGATGGCGGAAGCAACTTCCGCTGGATTGGAAGGTGTGGGGACTGGGAACAATTGCCCCACCAGTGAGTGTGTTAAAAAGCCTTAATTTTGAGACAAACACTGGGGTACTTTAGCACATTGGATTAGATCCAGACTTTTTAAGGAACATTTCATCAATTTGCTTACTCCACAGCCACGTCGTGTTTTTTAGGCTAGCCTAGCCTACCAGTCTTAAGTCTTCTATACACAAAAATTGAAAAATGTTAGAACTTCCAAAACTTTTAAAAATTTATTTAAAAATAATAACGAAAAGCTAGAACTTTTAAACTCCTTTCAAAAATTAATTTTTAATGAGAAAAGTGCTGCCCCCCTAAAATTGCCGCCCGGGGCCCGTGCCCCCGTTGCTACGCCACTGGGGGGAACAAACCTATATTGTTTGGCGTTTCGATTATTCGATTACGTCACCATGTTCACTCAACGGTAGTGCAAATTATGACCATGGCCCAAGTGTCCTGTGCCCTGCCTGTCTATGCCCATGGTGGTGGTACAGCGACTGGTAGTGTATACAATGGTGCTGNTGNGATCGGAAAGCCCGAGCGGCATGTGCGCAAAGCTTCACACTGTGGCAGCAAGCAACAATAGAGTTCATGCGCCGCAATCACTCTATCACTCTATTATTGCTTGTTCGCGCTACGTATACATATTGTTGTTCTTCGCGCACATCCCGTTCGTGGTGAATCACACGTTCAACGCAACGCCACCGGAGAGGTTGCAATAGTGCTACATTTAGCACTGCATTTAATATGAAAACACATTAATTCTGAGAGTTGGGCTTAAATAAACATAAATATGCTCAAAAGTTATTATAATCAATTCAAATTTGGTCAGTGCCGAAGTAGAATGTACTGCTACTAATAACCACAAGATTTTCACATTTTCACTAGAACCACTAAAATACATAGATCACATAAAAAAATCACAAGATCTGTTGCGGCCAGTGGCCCAACTATATGGACAAGTACGTACGGACTGGAACCAGTGCTTTGTAATAGACTGCTCATTGAGCCATCCGGCTG
>JGI24159J19872_10002073_pt1 | contig 23319 bp, 15 predicted proteins | sample Ectturendosymbi4_FD_19872 | JGI IMG/M metagenome (IMG submission 19872) | reverse complement strand
AATATATGTGCTTTTCTGGCTATTCTTATCACAAGCAATTTTTCCTTTTCATACCTTTTGCTTCCATAATTTCAGCCCCCCCCCCTTAGAAAAATCCTGGCTGCGCCCCTGTCCCTACATATCACCTGGTACATGTCAGACGTCGACAGCAACGTGTGGTGGGATCAACCCAAAATCACCAACTGTTGGAAAAGTACTGCGTCGGAGTACAAACTCGATTGCACCAGACCGCCTGTCAGACTAATACCCGCAACTACTGAAGCGTTGAAAGCGCTGCAGCGTTTGTTTACACAAGAACCGGACGTTGTGCACGCCTGGAGGGCTTGCATCAACCCCGCGATGGCGTTGCAGGGCATAAATGTTGTCGACTTCCCACCGCTGTTTGTGTTTCAGAACCGCACTCACCCGCACCTTTCCAAAACCGTTTCTCTCGGACCATGCGCTGGTTACGACGACAAGGAAGAAGGTACTTACTATTTTGACGTGTTTTCTATGAGATACACAAGCGCACAAACGTACAATCTGCAGAAACTTTAGCCTTTGGCCTGGTAATCTTCGTTTCCCACGCAGACTGAATTTCAACCATAAAATAAAGTGCAGAACTGCACTATACTGTTGGCGTATTATAGTGTTCATAAGACCTTTTATTCATTCAGGAAAAGGTTTATCCTACTGCTCTTACAAGCGGTTACACTGGCTTGACTTGCCGCATAAAATGACGTGTTCCATTACCTTTTCTGTTTTTAAATCAGCTCACTGCAACTTAACATTGTTTGCATAACCCACAGACGCACTAAACCGGGTTGAATGGAAGCAGTGCAGCAATAGATAACAGCACCGTGTTTCGCTTGCAAATCAAAAGAACAATGTTTTGGTGAAGGTTTCCTGCTTTGCTAGTAANCTTTTCCCGTACCGGTTCGAATAGCGGGCTTCAAAANCACATCAACTTGACGAACGATCGTTTTCTACGTAAAGCAGACTAAAAATCGTACTAGGGCTATTTTCGAATTTCGTCTGTCAGTTACAAAAACATCTAACACTTGATATGCAAACAAGTGAAAGTCTGCACTCCACAGGAGAAGTGGCCGTAAATATGCGCTTAGCCTTTGAACCACAGGGTTGCGGGGTTGGCATTTTTAACGCCGAATTCTTGTTGAAGCTTGGCCTTTTCAAAGTGGTTTGGCATGAGGAAATGCTGCTTGGCATTTACGTCGGATTGTTTTTGGCCTTTTTTAATCGTGTTGGCAAAAAAACGTTGTTTGGCATTTTGTAAAACCTGGCTGCTTGAGCTCAAATTTTATAGATTTTTTTCAACCTGTTTGGGATTATTTAACATATTTTGGCTAACGGTTTGGCGTAATTGGTCCATCTAAACCTGGAAAGCCAGATAGTTTTCTGTGAATGCATTTTGTAATAGACATTTTGTGGAATTTCGACAAATCTAACACAAAAGGAGCTGTACCAGATTCAAAGCGGTTAAAATCTATAGCATGGTGCGTGTTTGTACTTTATTGTATCAAACATTTACAGGTATTTTATTAAGCATTTTCTATGAAACGGTTGGTACTTTTTGAGATTAACAATTATTTACTAATGTATATGCAATAATTGGTTTGGCTCTGTAACAACATTGCGTTTATGCCATCACTCATCTGGGTAATTCAAAACCGATAACATTCGGCCTGTTCTGGCTTGTTTGGCCCTTTTTGAAGTAAATTGGCATTTTTTAATTAGCGATTTGGCATTTTGGTCCAACTGAACCTTACAACCTAGTTGCTCCACGGGGTAGGTTAGCGATGCAACAACAGATGTTCTAGGTCAGGGGCCTCAAACACGCGTCCATCGGGCCATATTGGCCCGCGACAGCATTTTGTGCGACTCGCGATGCTTTTTGGCAATTTTCAAATAATTAACATGTGAGTTATTTAGTTTATTCACCGGTGCTTAACAGTGCTCGGCTAGCGGGTGAACAAGTTCCTTTCAAACAAACGTGGAGGCGGCTAGAAATGATTTGCATATAACTCACGATACTTTCGCAGGAAATAGATGCAAAAGCTCTACAAAGGTTCAGGTACCGTCAGCGACATAATGCAACCTTCATGTTATTTTATGTCCTTATTTGGCCCTCGGATGAATTTGAGTTTAGATCCCTGTTCAAGATACGTACATGACTCCTCGAAGTCCCGACTTTTGAATGATTGCAGATAAAAAAGTTATGCAAAACTTACNTTNAGTCTACTTGCAACATCTAGCCTAGCCACTTGACGCAAAGCTGTCCTCGAAACAGAAGCACTACGCAGGTGACTGTCTATCAGCAGGAATCCTTTTACAACCAAGAATCAGACACACGATCCTAGAGTATATACCTGGTACGAGTATCTCGCCTACTTGCAGTGGTGCAAGCGCATCCCCAAAGGTTTGATTTGTCGAAAATTCCGGCAAAATACCGGAAAATCTGAGCAAAATCTATGAAAATATTCGCAGCGTACCCGAAATTCTGGGCAAACTACCTGAAAATACGGTTAAACATGGCGCCCAACGTTATTTGATTTTGAAAACTTGGCGCCCAAAGTGGGAGAATCACATGAAGATATGTTTTGAAGGTCATCCTAAAAATGATATGCGTGAATATTTCGCATCCTAAAAAATTTCACTGCTCCTACACCTATGTCTACTTGGTACGCACCGCCAGCTCGTATTCAAATTGAATCAAAGTGTTTTTATTTCTTGAAGATAAACACTACTTGCACGCAAGTACCCACTACGGGTGTTCATTTCAAGCTCACGTGTATTTAATGGTTATTCAAAGATGGGGCGCGCTTCAAATTTTTAACTAAAACAAGCTTCGGATTAGTGATATTTTAATGTGGACGTAAGAATACTGGCCTGTGGTAGATCCTGTGTAAATACCACGACCTGACTCGAATACCAGCAGCCATAAACCGACCCGCCGGTCATTTGTTAGTTTTGTTTAGCATGGACAATCAAGACACTATCTTGTGGATGTAAAAAAGCTGTTGTCTGAGCGTACCGTGTCATATCCACGATAAGACAAAACGCCAAGGCAATTTTTCGAGCGCATAATGTTCATCCATTAGTACAACACGGTTTGCTTACCGGATATAATTTAGTTTGAACTATTTTTGAGGCACTTTGGCCTTGCTCGCTATTTCAGCCTTTGCTTTGCTATTTTAGCAGCTCGGCCGTTACTGACGGCTACGTTTCGGTGCAGAAAATTTGTGTAGGACTAATCAGTCTTCCGGTCTGTCCACCTGGCATTGAAGCTTACGTATAGATGTGCAGACTTTAGCTCACAGACTTCTCGCTCGACTAGCAATTCCGTGCAAAGTCCTGCAATTTCGTCAGCGAGTGTGGCAACATAGACCTACATTGGTTGCAAATGGCTGTAAGCAAAATGTTTTCACTGAGTTATTGCCGAGCAGAAGGACCTCCATCAAACCCAGCTGCGAACGCAAGCTAAGATCTAAAAGAAAACCAACTTTAAGGATTCCATTTCTATTAATGCGTGGGTAAAGTGTGAAAAGCTAAGGTTTTTAGTGTTTTCGGATGAAACAATGTTAAGCTGCGAAAAATACTAAACTTGATGTTTAATTTCTACAGAACTCTATATTTCACCACAAGACATCGACTCATTCCCGGATCGCTCGTCGCCGCTGACAGTCAAGGGTCGGTCAAGCGCAACTGCTGACAACTGGTCACGTGACAGCCATGAGCAACGACAGAACACGTACAGCGCTGCACCAACTATAAAATACAAATCGCAGGCCCCAAAGCAACACCAAAGCTTTGGTCGGCAAAAAACGACAAGTTTAGTACGCTCAGGTGCACCACAGGAGTCGGCTGCTGCCTACGCCACTGTGAACAAAGCCAAGGTTTCTGCGGCGGCTCAGCTTCCTCCGCGACCCGTCTCTCCCAGGGAATTACGAAGCCGCAGCCCGGAATTCAACTGCAGACAACAGTTTGAGTATTCCAAAGGACAGCAGGCGACCGACTCAACCGCACTACAACGAAGGCACGGCGCTTGGGAAAGTGATGGATACAATTCACTAGGCAAGTGTGAATAATGGCAACGAACATTTAGCGTAAGCGTTGTTTTTCATGCCAAAGAAAGAGCCGGCAATTCCGTGAAGTATGACAGTATTAATGCTGTTAGGATAGCATGAGTGATTAATTCCAGCAACAGTCAACTTGAATAGTAAACCGATCAACAGTTTACTATCAGGTGGCTGATAGTGCTTTTAGTGGAAAAACGACTAATCCTCGACCGCTGAAACACCACAGCCGACACCGATCTCGACAAAAGCTCTTTCAAAGGGGTTCCAAGGTGGAGCAAGGCTTCTAAATGTTTTTCATTAGTTTGCAAGCTGCTTGAAAAGCATATCTGCAACAAATATGTGTTTTCAACTTTAGTATAGTGACGTGGAAGTGTGACACTAGAAGCTCGANTCAGCCTTGATTGGTGAAACTGTGCTTGTCTGTTAAACCAAAGTTCAAACCTTTTTTTAGGTCTTTCAACTCGAGGGGAGCCCAGTTGGGTTTTCAGTAAAAATATATGTACTTCTTTCACAAAACACAATTCTTAAAACAGAAGCTTTCTTAATTTTCTGCAAAACTTTAAGAAGTTTTGCTTTTTTATTATATGATTCTCATATGCTACGATCAACTGTAAATATTACTAGGTTGCCATGACCTGCTAAAACTTCGCAGCAACTGAGATCCTTCCGGTAGCAGTGATACAACGGACACTTTTTCATCATTGCAGAAAGGGCATCGACTGACGCTGCAATTTACGGGGTCGCTCAAGGGCGAGGAAGAAATATGGTGATGGAAATTCAAAAAATACAGTCAAGATTGTCCAAACTCTACGCGGCAGTTGAGCGTTCTGCCAACCATGAACAACTGCAAGAACTAAAAATGCACCTGAGGTGAGCCGCTCCTCGACAGCGCCAATACAGGCAAAATAAGGACCGATACTTCGAAGAGAGTCGTGAACGCATGCAGTTCCGTTTCGAAATTCAATGTGTTGTTTTTTTGCGCAGGTTACCGGAACACGCAGAGGCAGCGAGCGTGATGAACAAGCTGTATCAGCTTCTAGCGCCTCCGACGCTGAGCGAACACGTGAAACAAGACGGCGACGACTGTGACGAGGCATTGTTCATCGTTGACTTTTGCGATTTTCACGACAGGAGTACTTTGCGAATGCAGCTCGTCAACATGTACGCGAAACCTGGCCCTCGTAAGTTCCACTGCGCTTCAGCTGCTTTGTATGTCTTGCTCGTGGGCCCGAAGAAGGCTTTGCTTAACAAGAAAGTGATGAAAAACATAGCAATTGACCATATCGTTAGCGGCTGTATCAAATTTATCGCGGTTCAGACAACCTCTGAATGTTATCGCAGCAAACTTCTGATCATCTCGGGCGGCCCACAAAAATAGATTTAAAAAAATCAAACTTGAGAGCTCGATCTCCAAGTCTGTGCTCAGGATCTATAAACTGAAACACGCATGCCCATGAAACTTTTAGCTGCAATACCGATTAAAAGGACAACTGCTGCATACGTTCGTCTCAAAGCTGTTTTTTTTCGCTGAGACATTTCGGTCATTTTTTGCTGAGACATTTTGGTCACTGAAACATTTCGGTCATTTGTCTCACAGTTGCATTAAAACTCGTCGTAGCAGTGTTCATTAATCTATATTTTCAGACATTCTGGCCGAAATGACTTAATTTTTTTCGGTCATTTCAAAAACACTTCGGTCTATGATCGAAAAAAAGCTCAAAGTATCTTCGATTTGCTTCATCCAAGCAGGAGTGTAGCGAAAATTGGAGACTCTTTTTTTGCAAAGAAAACACTTCCTGATCAAGCATTTAGTTGACAACGCCATAACGCATGTGACGGAGCGTATCTTCTATAATCTGCACTGCGTGCAGTCACTCCACTTTAGCTCACAACGCTAGCTTTTTCGCGGCTGCATCAACGCAGCTGTTCTCCACGTGGCGTTGCGCTTTAGTTTCATCTTCAAATAAAAAAAACACAAATGTTGAACATATGCACCATGGAGTAGTAGCTTTAGCTGGGGTAATGAATATTTCAAAACGCGCAGTTTGCGTTTGGAAGTGCCTTTACCTAACGTCAGCACATCTGTTTTCTTAAGACGACTCTTTCACGCGCACACACGTACGAAAAATGATCTCTGACTAGTGCGCTTCTATTTTTATACGCTCGCTTCAAATCGATGAGTGATTCTTAATTACACAATAAATCATTCTATGTAACACTCCAACACTAAACAATCCTCGTGAATATTCGAAGTTTGCATCGGTGTTTCCATACCGAGAGAACTTGTGCAACTACGAAGCGTTCGTCACACGAAAAGTAGCTTCATTAGTACAACCATGTTTCTTGCTTCCGGTGCTTTTAGCTTTTCGCATCAACTTCTTACACTGTTAAAGCAAGATACGATTTTCATCAAAATTCGCTGCTACACCGGGGAGTGAATTTTTTTCTTGAACAAAACCTGGTCTGGTCTGCAGACTTTGTGGAAGCTTTGGCACGCGCGTTTAAGCTTTTTGGAAGCTTTGGCACGCGCGTTTAGACTTTGTGGAAGCTTTGGCATGCGCGTTTAGACTTTGTTGAAGCTTTTGGCACGCGCGTTTAAGCTTTGGCACGCGCGTTTACAATTCACGCAAGCCGTTTGGATCATTTGTCCTAAAATATGAATTCACGCATTGTGCAGCTTCCGTGTCGTACCAAAATGTGGACGCGAAGCTGGATTCGATCATCAGCGAGTTCAGCAAGCGCGTGGAGGAGATGCGAACGCAACGCAACGAAAGCGTTTTAAGTCCGGCGCACGCCCGACAAATTCTGGCAGGTACGTGGGAGCTTGACTATGCTGCAGTTGAGATTATGAAAATTCTATCAGTGACGACGCCAAATCTTTCGGTGTTCGGCGAGCGTTCAAACCAGGGGCTGTGGAACTGGAATTCGAATTTCAGGCTCCGGTTCCACCATCTTACGGTTTTTGGCTCAGGCTCCAATCATCCCAAATTGCTTGGGCTCCAGCCCCGCAGCCCTGGTTCAAACACTGAATGCGCGAACTCTGCGAGTTTTTTCAATTGTTACGCAACTGTACGCAAACAATCGTTGACTGCGAAGTAAACTGTTTTAACGCGGGTTTACGCAGGCCGAGTGAGGCTTAGGGAAGTATTGAATATTACTCTCTCCATCCAGTTGACGATTCCAAACCCCTTAAAACCTGTTTCCGCGTCTAAGTTTTACTCAGGCAAGAAAACCCACACGAACCAAATCATCCCGATTTATGGGGCAAGAGCACGCAATTTCGATGTCACAAGTGAGTTGTAGTATTGTTTTGAAATCCGCAAGCAGGAAGCGCCTGCTTTCGAACAACATTCCCAATGACAGTACGACCAACAACTACCACGATTAGAATGTCGCTCATCAATGTATCAGATGTTGGCCTACTTTAGCAGTGCGATTGCTGCATATGACCGATTTTATTCCTTTTCATTGATTTTGCGACAATTGTCAGTAGGGTAATGCCTGGACGAACGTCTTTTGATGCGTCCCAGAAAGTGCATGAGTTGTCGAAAACAAAGCAACGCAGCGACACTTTTACATACGAAATATTGATCAGCAGTATACAGACCAGAAAACGGAAGCATTGCTTTTTTCTGGATAGCTTGCACGTCATAATGCAGAGATGAAGTTTCTCGCACGAGGCGTTTTAGCGTGGAGTTAGTGAGTTTGCCAGCCACAGTCGAACCAGAAAGGTCTGGAGTTAGGCGTCTTCCCAAAACATTTGAAACTCCTGCTTTAAGTTTTGCAAAGCGAGATGAACCAGGACAACCTAAGCAAATTATCAAATAGCAATTTTGCAGATATTTTCAACAACGGGAAAATGTTTTAGTACGGCCTTTTTTGTCATCTGAACATTTTACGGAATTCAACCAATTTTAGGAAAAATTTTCAATTTGTGGGGCAAAATGACCTACAGAGATCAATTTTTCCCTGTTGAATAAAAATGTCGTGTAGGCCAAAAAAATTTTTTCGGGAAAAAAGAACATTTTCTTGTTTAGCAAAACTTTCACGCCTCTCCATAGACATCCCGTTTGATACGCCCATGCCACAAAAACAGAAACAGTTTCGATGTGATTCTCTGCGTGGGTCAGCGTTCGAGCGAGGAAAAAGTAAAATTTAGAGATACCGTTTAGGTACTCATACAGCATCAGCCAGTTCAGGGATTCCTAACAGGAGAACGGCGTGATGCTATTGCAACAAACTGAAATAAAGCATCCACAACTCCATAAAGTGCCTTATGACGGTGCAAAGGTGCCGCAAGTGTGCGCTGGCGTGGCAAGGCCCACAGTAAGATAGTTTCCTATGTAACTTCATTCCCAGGCACTTCCAAAACTGCATCACGACGTTTAACAGATGACCTTTGGCCTTCAAGTTTGCAAACCAGCTAAGACACTGTCTAACCATAGCAATGAAATTTAAGAGAATGGAAATTGCAGAGAAACGTATCAACTGGGGAAGCGAACAGTGATGTACGCGACTTTTTTCTGATGAATCCTTCCGATCTCGTAAACACTTAGTTTGGAGTCCTGCTGGCAGGGCCGTGGAGCAGGAGCCCAAGCAATTTTGGATGGCTGGAGACGAAGCCAAAAAAATTTAGATGGTGGATCCGGAACCTGAAATTCGGGTTCCAGTTCAACAGATACATAGTTTGTTGGGCAAGCGAGTTGTACAAATAAAACAATAATTTTTAGTTTTTAATGGACCAAATTGTTCCGGAGCGGGAGCCAAAGATTTTTAGAGGTTTGATCCAGAGCCGGAACCGGAACCAAAAAATCTGGATGCCTGGAGCTTGAGCCGGTGCCCGAAATTTGAGTTCCGGCTCCACAGCCTTGCCTGCTGGATACAATATTCGACGATAAATACACCCAACAAACTATGAACCATTCTCCCAAGATCATGATGTGGGGATCCATGTCGGTTTAAACAACTACTGGCCTGCAGTTTCTACCCAGTGGAACAACAACGAAAGGTTCAACATAACTTAAATTGCTAAATATCAAGTTGGAGCTTCATATGAACTCTCACCAATGCAGTTTTCATGCAAGACGCCCTGTCACAAATCAGTGATTGCAAGCGCCTTTTCTATAAATGTGATTGGCCAGGAGAACCGCCCCGATCTGAACCCAATTGAAAATCTGTGGATAGTTTTGAAAAATAAGGATTATGAAAAACAACCCAGCAGTCACAAGCAACTCGAAAATGTGACAATAACTGTTTGGACACTTTAATTATATCTGAATATTGTTGCAAACTCATTGGATTATGCGGTTACGTCTGAAAATGGTAAATGATAATAAGCATGGACATAACAAAATATCGAATGTTGTGTGCATTACAATAAACGATTCAAAACAAAACTAGTGTTTACTATTATTTTATAATCGTAGTCATGAAAAAAAACGCATAAACTTTCGCAATATTTCCAATTATAGTTCATGATTTCTTTAAAATGCTGATTTTATGTGTGGTGGTCTTAAACTTTTGTCCCCGACTGTATTAAGCGACCTGACGGCATTCTGGCGTGCGTGAGATTTGCCTCTGTTAGGCTCTTCGACTCACGGCAGTTTTCTCACCGAGCACATGGCGACAAAGTCACAACGGATACTACGTCTTGCCGTCGTAGAAAACGTGCTTTGCAACATCATGTATGTTTAGTCATCGCGTTCTTTTCGATTGAGGCGCAGCTACCGCTGTAACCTGCGCACTTAAGTTACAAAGGTCAACACGGAAGCACGAGCATGCCTGGAAGTTTTCTGGCTTAAGAGGGTGATCAAAACGTGACAGCTTGGGGAAGTAGAACTCAAGCTTGAAAAATAGCGAAAAAATGCTTGAGTGGCTTGCTTTCGCAGTCACTGTGGAACAACTCTTTAAGTTTCATGCCATCCGGTCCGTTTGCACAAAAACACAATCATCCTTGGTCGAGTTTAAAATTTCCAATACAAAAAAACAAGTTCTGGACTATTTGTGAAAGTTTTGGACACAACTGTGGACACATTTTTTTGTGTCCAAAACAAGATTTGTGGCAATCATACATTCTGCAACGCGGGCAAAGCAGCCTTGCTAACAATGTGCAACGCTACAGGAGTTCAGGAAGCTGAAAACCTCGTGAAAACGTTGCGAGACAACGAGTTATGGATCCGCTGGGGAACTACAAGCTATCTTCCGCCTTTGGCTCATCTGTACATGCACAAACACCCGCCGTTCTACGAGGTCAGTACTGACTGCACAGACTGCAACTTGTCTTGCTGCGTAAAAACACGATGAAAGTGAAACCAAAAACTTCTTTGAGAAAAGTTTTGCTAATAAGTTGCTCGAAATGTTAGTTCGGGTGGAATAAAACGGGTAAGGCGTGACTCGAAAACCACGCGACATCGTTGTCTGAATCGACTGACTCCAGCTTTGGAATAAGGACAAGGTTTGGAATAATAATAAATTAAACAAGGCCAGCAGACTTTTCATGGTGACTGAAAAGCACAAGCAAATGATGCCGTTGTCACGGGTTTTCGCTTGAAGGACATCGCGACGAAAGTTTGGAACAGAATGTGTGTAACGAGATGTAGGCTGCAGTACATTCCACGGGCCGATTGCTTGCTGTAGGAAGCTGGAGTACTGCAGTGCGTTATTTATTTTTCCAAACAATTTACATTAAAGGGTTCGCAGTAAATTGTTATTCGTTTGCCATTTCAAAGTGGCAAGAAAGCCTACAGTCCAAAAGAAGTAAGTTACTCGCCCAACTCGAGTCGCTAGCTTACAAGAGGCCGCAACATAAAATGCGCAACCTGGTTGTTCGACAGCTTCAACCTGCTCGGTCTAGTTCACTTACGCCAAGCTCTCCAGACGTCATAGCTCACTTTCAGCGCACGTGTTACTGGCACAACCATGAAAAAGGCCAACTGACTTTTCTCACCTTTTTTCGAATAGGTTCGACTTGGGTAAGGGCAGTAGCTCGTTATGACTCGAGTCATTTCTGATGGAGGACATTCTTTTGCTGTTACTTTTAAGAAGTTTTGTAGAAACTTTTAAAAAAATTTCAGCGTATCAGCCGTAGCCACTACATTCCACTCTGTTTTACTGCTCAAGAACTACATGATTTTCTCATTCGTCATCACCTGACCCCACAAAAGATTCAAGGACTATATTGAAACGACTGAGAAAAATTATTAATGACTGACCGAAAAACACGTCGGTTTGTTTAATGTAATGGAATACAGCAATAGTAGTATTACACACAGTTCCACTTTTTAGAGCGTTCGAAGATGATATAATCGTTTGCTTTATATATTTTGCACACATTCTGTAAACCCATAAAAGCTATGGTGTAGAGTAGACGTATTGGAAACAGATCTGAAATACCAGGGGTGTTCACAAGTATAACATTTTGTTTTTGAACTCAGCATATTCTTATCTACTGATCCATCTGCCCCAAACTCGTTCGAGGTTGGTCCTTTTCTATACACAAGAGGTGCCGAACTTATTTCAAGAGCAAAATTGGAAACCATGCATTTATCTAGAGCGGGCCCGACCAGTAAAAATCATGGGATATGTTGTTTGCGCTGGTCTTGAACCTGATGCGCAATTACATTTAAGCTGTTCTGAAGCATAAAGCCACTGCATCGAAAGAATGAAGGTTTTGTTTGGCCCGAATTTGTGAGTAGATCGGTCAGCGAGTAGACCCATTTTCTGAAGTTGAACATGGGTCAAAATTTTATTATAAAAAAAAACAAAGAATCACAACATTTTTTGCTCCTGATAAAAAGCAGCCGAGATGACTAGTAATATGGGCTCGCATTATGAAAAAGGTATGACGTATTCATTAAAATATACTTCCTTCACAACGGCCGTTGTATTGCTGCTGTGGTGGCAAGCTGAGCGTTAGCACTAGTATTAGGGCTACTGCAATAAAAGTTGCAGGAACATGAGTTAATAAGTTTTTTCCAATACGGGCTGAACGATAACTCAACTTTTAGGATTACCAAATTCATATATGTGGTCAAATTATTATTAATTAAAAGCTGTTAGTCGAAAACGTTGACGGATTCCTTCGCAAAAGTGAACGTCAGGCTGTAATCCTTGATATCATTTTGAAGGTTTAAGAAACAAAAAACGGAAAGGAAATAAAAGGAATGCGCGGTCACACAGCTGAGACACATCATACTTCTTCAAAAAGAGAAGGTTGCCTTGAAGCCCTTTAACTACCAGCATTTTGCGATCAGGTACGGAAAGCGGTCACCCTTTCTTTCATCGCCGAACGCAAGCGATCGGTCCCAGACCTGTTCGGGAACATTTCTGGACCACAAAGCCTGTGTCCGCCGATCTACAGCAGACTTCGAACAGGAAATTCGAATGACCACCGATGGCAGGTGAGACGAGTTCTGAGCAACTTTTCTTTCCGCGGCAGACACGTCTTCGGGATAAATTTCTGACACCTTGGCGTTCGTGCCTCGGATCAGACCCAGTAGATGGTCTTGCACTACACAGGAAAAGGAAGTGCAACGAGGCATGACGTTCGGAGTTGTATCGTTTCTAAATGACAGTTTCACCCTCGGATCAGCTTTTTGCGCCCTGCACTTTGAATAGATGACGCGATGGGCTTGAAATACAAGCACACATTCTCCGACGAATGTGTTTAAAGGTGAACTAATTTTAGGATCTTGAGTTTTGAAGCGTGTGCACGAAAGCATAAGTTTTAGGATTCGAGGAATCGTGGAATTGACGGCACACCAGTACCCATATGAAGATAGAACAAGAGCATCAATTTCTGTAAAAACGATGAGAAACCTTATGTTACAATAGCTATGCTGACTGACATGTCAAACGCTATCAGGAACACAAGGAGCTTTTGACTTTTGAGCTCAATGTGGCATTCGATTTATGTTTCGTTGTAAGCTTACGTAAAACTGCTAGAGCGATCCATTAAAAATATATATCTTGAAGGGATTTGAGATCGTATTTAGCCAACACAGCAACTCAGCTTTGCTGAAGCTCGATGCTGATGAATGAGTGAGCACAGCTGAACTTTTTCTGATTTTGCGGCTATGAACACTTGGCCAGAAAACCAAAATTAAGTTTTCCTCTTACCGTAACAGTAAGTAAACACGGACCATGCACAGGTCAAGAGGCAGAACCGAGGAATTTTTACCAGTGTTAAAAAAAAACTGTCAGGATGTGATTGCTTTGCAAAACAAAGGTTGTATCATGCGACAGGTGTCAGAGTACAGAGAAGACTCGGACACCTTCGAAACACGAGAGTGCCAGCTTCCTACTTGGCTAGGCAAAGACGCCGCAGCTTGGAACGTGATACATTCTTCCAACAGGTAAGAAACAGTCGGCATCTTATGAAAGAATCTGGAAACGGGTCGCTTTCCACTCCTCGACTTTATCGCAGAGTTTTGTTTAGCGCCCACCAGCGGCCGTATGCCATTCACAATTTGCAACGGGTACGTGCGATGAAACGACAAACATTACGGACTGTATTGTTTTTGCTCCATGTTGGTTAAAAAATCCCGCAATAACGGGAATAAACATGGCCACGCATTTTACCATCTTCAGCATTAACTTTCTGTGCAAATGTTATATACGCTCACTTGAAATCGATGAGTAACTCCATATGTATAACTGCACATCATGATGACACGAAAAGATCCAAACATTTCATTTCGAGTGTTTCTGACGATGACCTCAACTGTCAGGGGTAGAATAATACGATGTAGACAGAAAAACGCGATTGGCCAGTTGGAGAATGGTAGTTTCCCTTACTTTGCACTCGATTATTTCTGGATCAACCTTGGTATTCCAGCAAAGACTAACACTCTTCTTCCTGTTGCGTTAGCTCTGCATTTTAATAACAGTGCAAGAATTCCAAACAGCTTGTTTCGAACTAAAAACATGCGACAGACCTAACCTTTGATTGCAGAACAGCTTTTGACAAAGGAGAACATCCATATGCCTTGTACGCTGTTTACTTGGTTATCATTAAAGACTTCACGTTGGAACAAGACCATGAAACGAGACGACCAGAAAGAAATTGGGCCACGCCCTCCAAATATCAAGTAAGATTTGGCATGAACATGTGCGGAAATGTAGCGTCGAAACTCTTGCACATAACAGAAAGCTCGTAATTGAAGAAACACTTTTCACAAATTTTCCTTCATAAAGTAGTGTCTACTTCACATTTTCATCGAGTTAAAAGAGCGCAAACGGCGTACAATTGCACCTTGGGCCAGACGACCTAGAGGATTGTGTTGGTTTTATTTAAAGTGCAGATGAAGCTACATAGGAGAACGCTTAACACTTCACAATCGCAAAATTTGTGCACTGAGGTGTCTAAGCTGCAGACTACCAAAACGAATGTAAAGCATTCCATTGCACAAGTTGGCATGAGCGCAATTTTGTTGTAAAATGTGGGGCGACAGCTTGGTGTGAAACCAATATATGACGAAACCTAAAGAGAAAAATGTGGGGGGAAATGGCATATTATATTCCTACTGTCTGAAAAAGCGGGAGGGACGCGTCCCCCGTGTCCCCCACCTAATTGCGCCCATGCAAGTTGGTAACTGTACGTGATTTTGCTTTGCCTTCAACATGGATTTTCAACCTTTTTCTGCTCATGGCCAATTAAACTGGAAAAGATACTGGCGGTGGCCCAAAGCTTATAATCTCATAATTTAACACTTCCATAACTTCAGCTTAGCATTAGCTGCTGTGCTATAACAATTGCAATGTTATGCCATAGCAATTCTCGTAAATACAGCTTCTTCAGCTAGTATTGAATTATGTCACAAGCAAAACATCCAGGTCGAATTTATTCGATATTTGTTCGTCTTATTTTATCATAATGAAGTCATTACACAAGTCTCGTTCTGATTTATGCCAAACTGTGGACCACTGAAAAAAGCAACATGGCCTACCACTGGAACATGGCCCACCGGTTGAGAACTACTGACCTACATATCGTACCCGTCGATACAATAAATCTTAAGCCACAGCTTTGTAAAGCTCTGTTCCAGTCATAATGTTTTTTCGACATGTTTACTGGCAAGTAGCGATGACAATAAACCGCAACGTCCTGTTTCAACACAGTATTACGTCGACTCTTCGAGCACTGGCGTTCTGTATCGCTTCACCCACGTGCAAAACAATCACTGTGAAAGAATACAGAAAGTTCTTCACGATGCGCCCACCCTGCGACACTTTCGTTGCTACGAGGAATGCGACTTGGTGGAGGTGAGATGAGCTTGAGTGCTTTGAGCAAGGCAAAGACCTACCAGGACTGGGAGAGGGACACTACTTGAAGCAACTACCGCATACGAAAATTTGCGGATTCCTAAAGCAACGTGGTTAAAAGGAAAGCCTTTCCACGAAACTGCATTTGTGACAGTCGTTTCCTTTACCTCAGTTCTCGATGAGTCCTTGTTCATGGTTTCACACGAGTACTACAATATTGCTTAAAATACCTTAAACGTTTATTCAAACTGGTGGTTTGCTCGCAATGAAAGAAACTCGGTAAAATGCAAAGAAACAAGCAAATTAGTAAGAAACAGTTACGAAGGACAACGTGGAATTAGCCCACTCAACTTTTTTTCCGGCACAAAATTAACACAATGTCCAGATTGTACTCAGATTGTTTAAGAACGTTATAGATTAGTTGTCCGTGAACAGTGTTCATCGATTCTTAAAAGTGCTCGAAGAACCAAAGTTTACACAAGATGACCGAAAAAACAGAGTTGTTAAAACTTTTATGAAACCCTTGAAAGGTCCAGTCAATTCCAATATTTTTTGCTGCTCTTAAACCTCAGTCGTCAACGTACGATCATTCCCCAAAATTTCAATTATCTTGTTAACTTTGCATTAAAGTTCCACGACGTTGGAGGCAAACTTGCGTTCGTCGCGCAAAATTGGGAAGTGCGCGAACGCATTCCTCTTGGGGATTTCCCTGATTTTTGCGGTGATCGCCGCCTGCAGTTCATCAATCGTTTGAGGTTGCTGTAGTACACACTGTCCTTAAGATACCCCTACAAAACATCAGGGAAATCACCCAAAAGGAATGTCTTCGAGTACTTGACAATTTGCGCGACGTGTACAAGTTTTCCTCGAACGCCACAGTCTGTAGGCTGTAGCCACGGGAGGGACGTTCGGGGGCAGATCCCCCCAAACATTGTTTGTGCACCTCAAATTTTGTTGTGACCAGAAACATTTGTTTTAAACATATAACAAAAACAAAATTCTTGCCCCCCTAAAAACGTATGTTGCCCCCACAAACCTTAAAACCTGGCTACGGGTCTGGCCGCAGAGCCCATTCGGAGCATATTTTAGGAAGAACATGACTTTACGCAAAGTGACCAAGATAACTGAAATTGTGGAGAATGTTTGTACACAGACTAAACCACAACAGAACTCCTGAAATTCGCTCTGCCCTGACCTTTGCAGGATTTGATGATATTTTTATAGATTCTGTTTTTTTTTGCATCGCCCTGTGCATTTAAAGATAGATTGATTGTAATTTGCAACACAAAACAACTTCGACAACTGCAGTAAACACAAATAAGCAATGACAGGGTTGCATTAACGAGCTGTCGTATGCCTTCTTAAAGAAGCTTGGAAGTTGACCAGGCCCGCCAAAATCATTCTACCGCGCGCATCGGAAAGATCCATTTCTAGATTCCATGATAAGTTGTTTTTTGTTATGGAGAACTTGCACAATCGCGTTACATGATATTGGTGTCGTCACAGGACGAGTGTTTCTACTCTTCTTGTTACCTGATCGTCACTCGAATTACCGATCAGGAAGTTACTGGACGTTACAGCATTTGCGCAGATGTTGCAACGAAACGGGGATTGACATCTTAGCTCTGAGCAACAATTTAAACAGTATGACCGGTGACTCCATTCCTCAAACGCATCACGTTCGCTGCAAACTATCAGTGCCACAAACAGTAAATCAAGGGTGTGAAGGCGCGCCTTGTCGACATTGTCAGATGAAGCACGAGTTGTCAAATCTTGTTTCAGGCTTGCCTGGCTCTGTCGTGGTTGCGGAGACAACCGCGCGCAGTTTTCGTGCTCAATTCCTTTCTGTCCGCAAGCATGTCCAGCTTGTCCCTCGAGCGGAAGAAGCCATTTCACGAGAGAATGGTCGCTCTTCAGCAGCACCTTACGGAAGGCAAGAAAATGGGCGACTTGTACGACATGCGCTACGGAATGAATGGCACGAGTACGATCGATGAAGCGTGCGACTGAACGCCACTTTCTTTGCCTTCACTGGAAGTCTTTTTGTCAAATTCGAGGATAGTGGACGTGACAGGAGACGCTTGTTTTATTTGTGTTACTATGTGACTCTCCTTCACACCATCATTTTTTCACTTTAAGTTTTGTTAACTTCAGAGTTGTAATACCTAAAAGTGAATGCTGCAATGCGACGTTTGGAAATACCTAAAATACAAAGCTGAAGTGCAAGGATATAGAGTATCACTATCTGTTTCAAAGAAATTACGCCACAAGGACAAAAGTGAAAAGAGTTGTCAGTAGCCAGGTTTAAGGAAACATAATAATCTCACTATAATCCGAAATCTATAGCGAAAAATCCCGAAATCTGCAGCGAAAAACCGAAATCTGCAGCGAAAGTGGCGTTTCACTGACTCCGTTTCATGGCACGTTGGGTCCCACACAGTCGTGCATTAACTTCCTAAGAGTTCTTAATAGTCCGTATAACGAATCAAATGTCAACGAGTGATTTCGCCAACACAGGCTGGCGAAGACCGAGTGCGCATCATGCTCCAAACAAAGATTTGCATGAAATATGGTGAAAAAACTCGATTTGTTCCATTTCAATCCATGAAAGTAGCGGAAAAATAATTATTCATGGCTGTTCTACAACCCACCGAAGACAACACCTTTCAACGCCTATCACCACCTTGCCTCTACTTGAAATATCTTTTAAAAGTTTGTTGGTGATCGTGTAGCATTTCGCGTTTGTGCAATATTTTCGATGAATTGTTCACAAAATTGGACAACCTTGTTTTCAGATTTGCAGCAATTGAAGCCCGTTCTCTGACTAATGCAAAATTATTTGTGGAATGACGATGTTTAAAGGCAAAACTAAAATACAACATTCAGTGAAATCTCTAAACCACACCACGATAACTGTTATGACAGCCTTCCGTATCAAAACACCAGCTGCAATACATAACTGCCTATATGATCGGTGCTTGGTTGGATAGCACTCGCAAGACATATGTGATCAACTCAATCGACTTCTCATCCGCTAAGCTGTTAGTTTCATTTTAGGAGTTTCCGCTTAAAGCAAGAAGACATCTTAAACAAGTTACACATTGCTTAACGCGATCGAGTTAGCAGCAGCAACAATCTGAAACCTGTCTTTTGAGTGAAACCTTTGATTCGCTCGCATTCGACTTTGCGGCTCCGCGCAGACACTCGTCAAAGTCAGAATTTGCGGTCGCACGTCTTTCAGAAAGGCATTTCAAGTTCTGACCGCAGCACAACCTCTTAGCATAAACATAGATTGAACCTAACGAACATCGGCAAAATGACGCAAGGAAGCACTCCGTCTTAACTTTCGTATATATCACGTATTCTGTTAAAACAGTCACTTCAAACCTTTCTTACGTCTTCAGTAGCTTTACTGCATGTTAAAACTGGCCAACGTGTCTCTCAAAAATAACCCTACTTTATGCATTAAACCAGGGATCTCAAACTTCGCCGAGGGCCACATGAGGTCTTATAAAGTAATCCGAGGGCCGCATTATGACTTCCTGGGTGCCGCAGTATGACGCTGACGAAACATCGACGGTACCTGAACGTTACTAGAAACAGTTTTTTCATCTTATTTCTTGCGAAAGGTATTATGAGTTATAGGCAAATAATTTCTAGCTCTCTCTACGTTCGTTTAAAAGGAACTTGTTCACTCGCTGGCCGAGCACTTTTAAAAATCGGCGAATAAATTAAATAACATAAATGTTGATTATTTAAAAACTCTCAAACAGCATCGTGGGCCGCACAAAATGCCCTCGTGGGCCACATGCGGCCCGCGTGTTTGAGACTCCTGCACTAAACCCTCACTGAGGTAAGACATACTTTCCACAGAAACTGGACAGGCCATCGATTCCGGAACTTTTTCAGGTTGATACCAAAATGCTATATATCAAGCACTAATTAAAAAAAAACAATCCAACGCAACGTTCATACCGATAATACCAGTTGCTGAAGACTTCTGTTCCATGTTTGAGTGAACCTTCTCACGATCTTCATTGTTCAGCCACCACTCTTCATCTAGGTCATCGGCCATAGTAAATTCCAAACGTTTTGCGCAAAATGTTGCAAAATTTAAGCAAACCTTAGTGTTTTTCTACGGGAAAAAAGCAACAAGACAAATCAAAGGCACATTTATTATCATGCAACAGCCACAAACATCAGCTGAACCTACAGAATAAAACCGTAATGTTTCAAAAACAGCAAGCCAGAAAAAAACACGATTTTTCTTAACCTGCAACAAATCAAGCATTGTTTTGTGCGTTAGCTGCATCGGAATCCGTCGAATTATCCGTTGAGTTCTGCGTCCAACTCATATACAACTTCGTATGCAGTTCACCCTTTTTAGGAGGTATTTCAGGAATTGACAAATCAGGACGGTACCACAGGTGGACGAGTTGGGCACCAGCAAACATTGCAAAAAGGGATGCAGCTAGTGTTTTCGCGTATGTTGCAAAGCTCATTCCATACGGCATCTTAAATTTCGTGCAACTCGACGCGTTTCGATATTTTGCCCAGCAGCTCTGTTCGCAGTCCACAGGATCAATCCTCGGCCGGCGAATCCTCTTCAGCCAGACGTCCTTCCGCGTTGCCGAACTGCCGCCGCGAAATGTTGCGCCTGTAAACGTCGTAAAATGTTTCGCCCGCGCCTGCTGCGGGTACGTTTATCATAAACCACTCGATGCCCGCTCCTAGGCAAAAAAATACAGGAAAAAAGCGAAACGGACTCCGCGACTTGATTGGGTAGTAATGCAAAAACTTGGCAACAGCACGATGGACAAACTTCATACCACTGTCACCGCTGAAACTACGTCACGTTAGACCAGCCAATACGCGAGACCAGTTTAGCACCTGAAACAACAAGGCACAATTTCGTCAACTCCACGTAAACACTGAAATCGTTGGGTTAACTGCAAACTTGGGCAAAAACTAATCACGGCATACAAAACTTCATCAAACAGTGGCAAAGACATGCGCAGAAAATTCCTTGGGAATTCATTCATGAAGCTTGGGAATTCATCAATGACCACTTACTCGAAGCAACAGTTGCTCAGCTTTCTTGTTTTTTTCTACGTTCTTCAAAATTTTAAACATAATTTCAAACAGCAAACGCTGAATGCAGTTTCTGTACATTTCCTGTGCATGTCATTGCTGCGGTCTTAGGAAAAGTAACAGACAGCAGTTGATTGCTTTTATAGACCCTTGTGGTTGTAAGCACAATTTTCCAAGCTAATTATTGCTTCGAACTGACCTCAACATTCTTTTTTACAAAAAAGTGAACTTCCGCTCTTTTCCTAGCAATTCAGCCTGCAATCAAAACTTGCGCTCAAAAGCATCATATCTCACTGTTTGGCGTAGTGCCCCACAAGTTCAGTTGTTTGCGAGCGGGTAGTAAAAATTCAAAACTGGGCGCAAGTCGAAACATTCTGTTTTTGGTGACATGTGTTTGAGCAATACCTGACTTGGTATAAACCAAAAGCAACGATAAGTGACATAGGACTCTTAAGCAACTTGGGTCTTTTTTTTCGGTGAGATATTTAGTTTTTGGTGAGACATTTTGGTCCCTGACACATTTCAGTCATCTGTCTCACAGTTGCATTAAAACTCGCCGTAATAGTGTTCAGTAGCCTATATTTTCAGACAATCTGACCGAAATGACGTAATTTTTTTCAGTAATTTCAAAAAAAATTTTGGTCTGTGGTTGAAAAAACAGCAAGCAATAGCAAACTAAGGACTTGAGATCAGGTGACCATCGTCCACGATCTATTGCACATAACTTCATCACTTTATCCACATTCAGCTTCTATTAATTTTACTGCACCACCAACTTCCTATTTTAGCTGAATTATATATTCGTGCTCTATATTTTTGACATATTTTACCTGATTCTCTGCCATTATGTGTGCTTGCAACGGAACTGGGAGTGCCAAAGTTTTGCCCAAAGACATAGCAACTTTAACAGCACACTTCCAGACTGGGAAATTAAGTTAAGCACGACTAAACCGGTGTCATCGGTATTCCACCTCCACTATAAGGAACCAAGCGTGAGCTTGAGGTACACCTCGATGGTAAACCACTGCCAGTTTGATCCGACCTCAAATCCCTTGGATTAATTTTGAGCAGAATGGTCACATTCCACTGACACATCGAATCACTTCGCAAAAAGATTAACACCCTGCATCACTTTCCTGAGGATTTCTGGAATTCGATGGGGCACTAGACCTGCACACAGCTACATTGACCCTGGACCACTCAATAACAAAAATACTGTGCTCCTGCTTGGCACACCCGCTGAAAGATGCGAGAACAAAGATCGACTCAAACAAAATGATGACAACCAACTAGAGCACTGCACATATGGAAGTTCCTTAACAGCCCACACAAAACAGCATATTTTAAAATAAGAAACCCATCTTGCAACTAGACACAGAAACAAACCAACTCACCATATTTTCAAGGAGCGAAAAGTACATTAAGGAGCAAGATAAAGTTAATTTCATGAAGCTTTTAGGGCTTGAAATTTCATCAAGCTTTTAAAGTGAGGAAAACATTTTGCTAATGAGCATTTAAAAGAGACTTCAGGAATATGAGTAGACTGAGGCATTGAAATGCCAATATATTTATACAGTTGATAAAAATGATCAGGTAGTGGTTAAATAATTCAGTCATATATTCATCCTCGAACCACCAGATTCCCTGGGAAGGGTTGCTAATGCAGCAATAGGTCTCAAAACACCTCATGATTCTCTGGAATGTTTGCTAAATTTGTTGAGTAATTGCAAATGAAAATCATGATTATGTCTACCAGTGCTAAACAAGATGCCAAATCCAAACCACCTTGAATGACTTCAGTCCTAAGTCTGACCTTAGTTGTCAAACCGTAAGTTGGAACTCAAGTGGTGGAAACTAACATGAATGACTCAATACATGACATAACTACATGAAAGTGAGTTCTAATCTGAGGCTGCAACTGTGGAAGTGGAGTACAAGAACATGATCAATAAATTGCACAGGACCTGCTGATAAAGGAAAACACTTATTAAACACCCTTAACCTGAACTGTTTTGTCGTGCTGAAGTTGTGTCACACCCTTCAGTTATTCACTTATTAAACACTTGTTAGCTTGGCTTTTAACAACAAAATGTAATCTAAACCATTCCATTCTTAAACTGCACAAAGCTGTAATCTAGGGTTGCCAAATCACTTGAAAATTTTTCAAGGACATTTTGTCATTTTTTGATCATTGAAAATTTACTACATCATGCCTACTTTGATAACTTTTTAGATATAGTGGTGTAGCATATATAGTGGTGACACAGCTGTTCTTGAATAGTTTACTTGTTACTACGTAATATTGTGTTTCATTGGATTGTTTAACCTTGATTCTTGAATATTCAATATAACCACGAGTCAAATAACAAATTATTTCACAATTATTCAAGAACTTTCAAGGACGTTGGAAAATACTCAACGACAACAAAATGCTTTAAACTTTTAACGACCGCGATTGGCCAGCCCTTTTTTGGCCATAAATCGCCAGCCGCTAGAGCTAGACAGCTGTTCAAACCCTCTACAGATTCAGCATGTCTTCTAGTTGACATCGAAAAAAAAAAACGTTTTTGGTTTCTGTTGGTTGTCTTCTGGAGGTGATGTCACAATGAGGGCATATTTTGGAAATTTTGGTCAGCTTTAGGTCGGCCATGGGCTCAACCCATTGACCCATTCTATTGGTAAAAGTTTTTTTGAAAACTAGGTCAAAATCCAGGTCTATGGAGCCTTTGATTGACTTGCTAGCATATCTGTATCCAAAATTATAGGTCAAAAACCCAGTTTTTGGCCTAATTCAAAACTTTTCAGAAAAGGCACAATTTGCCCTTTCAGGGCAAACTTTGGCCAGCCATAACTTGGCAGCAGATTGAGCTAGAGAGCTGTTCAAACCCTG
>JGI24159J19872_10002066_pt1 | contig 23337 bp, 13 predicted proteins | sample Ectturendosymbi4_FD_19872 | JGI IMG/M metagenome (IMG submission 19872) | reverse complement strand
TTTAGTCCAGTCGGTAAGGCATTGCTTTAATTTCGGCCAAAATTCTCCCTGGGAATCATGATAGTTCGATTCCCCGATTCTGTCCCGACCATAAAAATCACCAGTTACGTGATTAGCGGATTTAGTTAAGCAACTCTGGATAAGGTGATGTGAAATTCATTGATCAAGAACCAAAAATGAGGTATGATCAAAATTCCAAACATGACTGATGCAAAATTTCAGATCAAAGCCTCCTCGACAAGCGGAAATTCATTTAACAAACAAAGTTTTCAATTGAATTAGTTGCCCCGTAAACAATCTGTTTTGACATGTCCAAAAAACGCAATTTGTGACGTCTCGAATGAAATGACTCCAAACACAAAAGTGAACCCTTTCTGTTAAAAAAGTTATTCTAAATGTGGAAGCCATTCCGCGTGCTCGACAAAAAAGTTGTCTTTAGTTTCCCAACGTTTCGAGCAACCGTCATAGCAACAACACTTCACTCGACAGTCTTGACTTGACCCAACCAGAAAAATCCGGCTTTGGTCATCTCGCTAGCTGACAGGTTTGAAAGATGATGCAGCCAGTTTGGACAGAACGTTTGCAATCGAGCATCTTCACCGCTAAGTGAATCGGATGCAAGCAGAGTAATAGTTCACTTTCACGATGACAGAAGCACGACATAAACAGATACGCCCATGTTTGTTGCAGATGGTTGTGTCAAGCAAAGACGGTAGTACATGCCTTGTGGTAGTAGCGTGGGACAAGGGTGCAAACCGTCCTCCCTGGCAAGCGAAATGTGAAAAACCCGCTTAGCTTACATTTCGGTTTTAGTATTCTTTTGGTGTTCAGTAGGTTGCTGCCTTTTTGTGTTTTTTTGCCAGTTTTTCGTAATATTTTGCGGTGATTTCGGGTATTAGTATAGCCGTCCACATCCGGATTCACTATCATTTCTCAAGTTTTTTCTGAGTGTTGGCTAGTGGGCCCCCTTCAGTTAAGTTTCCACCCTGGCTCTAGTCACGACACTACTTGTGACGTAAGCTTTTTTTCCTACACTGTTACCCACATTTGTCTGCTGTGGATGAGATTTAATTCAGCTTGATACATTTCTTGTTTCAGTAAAATGTTGCGACATCACCGATCTGTGACGAAATTGCAGTTAACGCAATCTGATGCCGCGGTGAATTAATAAACAGTGGTTGATCGGATTGAAACCACGTACGACGTGTGCAAGTACGTCCTCCACAAAAGAGGTGGAGTCTTAACAACTGGCATTAAGTTGAAACAGTTGAAAATATTGCCACAACACAAAACTGTGGAAATTATTAATAACATGAAAATTATCAAAATCTCAGAAATATCAAAAATATTAAAACATGAAAAAAACTTGAAAACATAAAAAAATGATCAAAACGTAACCATAAAAACACTATAAAAATCTGAAAATATATATAAGCATAGAAACAATTGGTAAGGAGCTGGCCCACTCGATCGCTAGTCTGATACACTACCGATCACGCCATTCACCGCACAGGCTACGGTCCTGCTGTACATGGAATAAGTTTTCTGTAGCCTATATATCGTAGCAGCAGCCTAATTCTTTTCCACACGGCCTACCCGTAATCTTTGCTGCGTCCATGCCGTGCGTGAAACGCGTAAAGAGAACAGATTTACAAATTTTGCAAGTCATTTATTACAAAAAAAACAATCAGCGATCATGACATCTAACGAAAATAACGAAATCTTGCTTAAGCAGCAAGTTGATGTAGAGCAGGGATTCCCAACCTTTTTGCGATCTCGTACCACTTGAGCACCGCGTATTGTCAATGCGTACCATTTCTTCCAGAACAACTAATTTGAACTTAAGTTGATTCAGAAGAATAACATACATTAAAATAGCAATAAAAGACCACAAGTAAATTTAATGATATTTTTGTTTTTGTTTACCTTCCACCAAGCGGTCGATGCGTGGCGTAAATTTGCTAACAGTGCATCGAAAGTCATAATGTTACGAAACAACAAGAATAGCAGTCTACAGGAAAATCTATTTATTTAGAAACAAAGCCTGATACGTCAACTAGAAAGCTGTGAATCCAGGTTTTTGCGAAAAATAGGAAGTTAATCGCGTACCACCTGGAAGACCTTCGCGTACTACAAGTGGTACGCGTACCACAGGTTGGGAATCCCTGCTGTAGAGGCTCAAGCATCACGAGCACCCAATGAGCTTTTCGTCTTTGTTTAGAACCAATATTTCGATGATTTGACCCATGAAAGATGTCTTTAGTACGAAAATCGAAAAGCGTGAACGTTGCAAATGTTTTTCTTCCAGCCACACATTAACACTGTGGATTGACGTATGACAGAAACGAACAAGTGGTAAATTAATCTGTGACAACGAAATCAGTTTGCATATTCAGTCGACGTTTTTTTAGTATCTAGATATTTCTCTGTAACAGTATAGTTTCAGTGAAGGCAAATTTTGCAATGACAACGCCAAAATCGACATTGAAGTCTCCGATGGACAACACTCAGAGGTTGTGGGATATTTTCAATTCAATATTGAATCAATTGCTACGTGTTCTACGCCCAAGTGTTGAAAAAAGGTGTTCCGAAAATTGCAGTTTCAGCAGCGTATCAAAAAACTTCCAATGTCCAAGACAATCTTGCTGTTTGAGGTCGCGAACGCTCCGAAAATACAAAACAAACAACATGTGTTTACGAACTGACGTCCTTATTCACGACCACGTGACGTCAAAACCGTTCCTTTTGCAAAAAATGGCCGCCAGCACAGCCACAGCGCAGATAGCGATGTCAAGACTTACTTGTCAGAGAATGCGGGCCTTTCACAATAGGCTCTATTGCTGAGACAACCATAGAAGAGATTATAAAGCAAAGTTTTGCAACGCCATAAACTCAACCAAAAGGCTTGGGAAAGTAGTGATTTGATCAGACGCGGAAAGTGTTGAGCAGTGTTGAACAGCAGGGAGTTTAGCTCCACTCGCGCAAGATGAATAAAGATTGTCTTGCGACTGATTTTCGAACACCTTGTGCTTTTGTTCTGTGCTGCACCATCAGGAGTCATTTCCGTTTGAAATCATTCTTCTCTACAGAAAACCTGCCTGTCACTGCAAAACATGACGCTATGATTGAGAGAAAGAACGGCTACTTTAAAAGTACTATGTACATCATCGCTGAAAATAATAATTGTTCTGAAGCAGGGATTGTAAACCTGGATATGTGAACAGTAGCGTAGCCAGCCCAAAAATTTAGAGGGGGCCAAGATATTTGATTTTAGGCGAGTAACGTTATTTTGGGATACCGCCTCTCAAAGGACAAAATGACTATATGTTCTAAAAATTTGAGGGATCCCCCTGGCCACGCCTGTGTCCATGAACCCCTCAGGGGTCCGTGGAAATGTTTTTGGTGGTCCGTAAACCAAAATTCAATCAAGAAAATCCACTAGTTTTTATACGCCAATTTGGACCATTATTCAGCTTAATCGCATCACAACGGTAGTCTGACATACAACTCTATGCTTAACTACGCAATTACAGTACTACCTTTATGACGTAACAGTCCACGCTGTTCACGAAATTGTCCTCAAAAAAACTTCGCATGTGCATTGACGTGAATAAATGACTTGTGTATTTCGTCCATGTGTAGACCGTCTATTGTTTTATTCATTGCTGAGAGCATCCGGGGCTCCGCAAAAAGTAAATGTATGACTTGGGGGTCCGCGAGATGGAAATGCTTGAGAAACACTGCTCTCAAGCTTACGAGTTCGTAAGTTGAATGGGTGACATAGGGTTTCAACACATTTGCTCTCATTTTATTTTGCCGTAAACAAGAGTAAAAGATCCTGGCGAACAGGGGCGTAAACTCCGGGTGTGCTAGATGTGCGTCGCACACCCAGTAACAACGACTACCATACGCCACAGCTAGCGATCGTGACAAACGAATAAATACATATTTGGACTGAAAATATCCGCAAAACATATCGCAATTTGAAGAAATTTAGAACAAAACGGAAACGATAAAACTGAAAAACAACGTCCTTTACTTGAAATTGTGATTAAATCCCAAATGTACCAAAAACTAGAAATCTGATTAGATGTTAGTGCAAAAGCTTCCATGAATTTCAAAATCAACTTCACATCAAGAACAACAATAATATTGTAAAGGTTTCCATTAACCAAAGAGCAAAACGTCACAAAGTTTTTAAAAAGAAAACAATGAATTTAATATGGTTGCATCCTAAATAGGTGTCTTATATTTGGTTAATGGCCAATAGGTAATCTTTTGCAACAAGAACTGATGGCAAGAAAATGTCCTTTAATAAAGTAAGACACATATATAGTAAACCAGTATTGTGAAATAAAAACCTACCGGTTATAGGTTTTGATCGCTTTTGTCCAACATTAACGGAAACCCGAATCGGAAAGCACACTCGTCCTTTCTAAAACAGTAATAATAATACAGGCATAAGTTACGGTTTTGATGTCATGGCTCATTTTTTTTTTATCTTCCGAGACTCTACCAAAAACAAGCCTTTTTCCAGTTTGTTCCCAACACGCACTCAATCATCACAAAAACATAACAGGCCTAACACGAAAGTAGAGAACTCGGGCATCAGCAAGGCCCGATTTTCTTATGTCAACGTAGACCGCGTGTCTCATAACAGATTTACACGCCATGTACAAAGACATGAATTACAACAGTATGAAAAACATAATCAAGGACAGTTTGCGTGGCACTGGTTTAGTGTCTTGAGATGCGCAGATCTGAAACTTAACTGACTGATGTTGAACGATGAAGTGCTAACCTTCATGTAAAGTAACTCAAATCAAGTTCGGCAACGCTAAAAACCAAAGTGGTATTTCTATTTTTGCAAACTAACAGAAAACCAGAAAAATACCTATAAGTTACAGCGCTAGCAACAAAAACAGAACATTTTTACCAAACAGCCAAACAGATTGAACCCTGCAGGATGAGCATTGCCATTTACAGTGTGTCAAAATGGCATCATTCAAAATCCTGTTAGGCAGCGAAAAGCCAAGTAAAGTGAACCAAGTGCGCATACACTAACCGGCAATCCGAGCTTTTGAAGTTCATTTGCCATTTTCTTCTCCCATTCTTTTGTAATATTGCAGCCACCAAGCCATAAACTGTCAATCAGACGAAGGCAAGGCAGCAGTGACTGACAGCCTTTATCACAGATTGGATTTCCACTGAGATCAAGATGTTCTAACTGTGCAAGGGATAAGTCAAAGTTAAAGTATTGCTAGGTTTTTGGATTAAGAAAAATTAAATCCGGGTTTCACTTGTTTTTAAACAAGAGACAGTTGACGAACGTTAGCAAATGATGTGAGCAAAACTTCGGCAGCTGTGTATGTGGTGAAGATTGAGGTGTAAACGGTCCAGTGTTCCACATCAACCCATTTGGAGAAAAAGTGTTGACTGTCGAAAGAGCACAGTTTAAATTATTTAGAAAGTCGCTAACAAACTTTTAGGTGCAGATATTGGATAAACCAAATTACACTTCGTAAAGAATCGTTTCGATTTTGCTTTTAGTCTTCTAACCAAAATGTGTGCACTGCTCCGCAAATGGAATAGAATCCCATACTTAATAAATGCTTCAGTCAATTATTAACAAAATCTAACTAAAAAGTGTAGAACCCGCTTTTGTCGCAGCAAATACCCAATAGGAATGGTTGACGTTTCAAAAACTTATTTTTCGGTCCAGGAAGATGGTATGAATGGTTGGCTGCGGAAGTCTTTAATATAATCGTACAAGGAAAACAGTCCGTTGCCGTCATTTTAAGATGCTTCTCAGTTTGTTTAGAGCTGTCCATCAGTTTTAATAAAAAAATTACAAAACAAAACCTGTTCATAGTTTCTAGTAAGTAAACCACGATGAGAAACAAGACTGGCTTTAAACATTGTACTCAGCAGCTGTTATAAACGGTTATAGAATTCTTAACAAAAACACCTGATGATTCGTTTCCACCAGTTTCTCAGCAATCCTTTCCACCGACCGGTACGTTATGTTGCAATCAGTGAGCAAAAGCTTTTTGACTCGGTTCAAGATGATGAGCAGAAGAAGAACTCCTTCATCTCCGAATTTGTTAAAACTTAGATCAAGAGTTCCAAGCTGCAAATACCAAGTAGAAAATTTAGAACAGAGATTGAAAAATTAATTTTAATCAAAGTACGGTAACATAGGTTTTGTGCTGCTAAAACCACACAGAAACCGAGCTGTAAACCACCTTTGATTTGCTTTCAATCATCTTTTCTGCAAGTTTCTGCGTTCCTCTGCTAGAAATTCCGCAATTCCTCACCAATAAAGTATCTTCTATATTTTCCAAAAACTTGATGATTACAAAAAACCCTTCATCCCCAATCTTGTTGATGCTTAGGTCAAGAGTGTGAACCTGCATTGAAGTCATCTTTAGCACTATTGGTATCAAAGAAACATATGTTCAGACGCCACATGGAAATTCTATTCCAGGTAAATGAGCCTTTCAGTCACAAAACAAAACCTTGTGAAAGAACTAAGCGTTTGCCAACATCGTTTCATCTTTATATTTCATGGGATAATTATTCTAGACCAGTTAGTTCTTAATGGATCTCCAGTAAAAAATCTGGGGTTTCTTATTATAAGGAATGACAAAGTGTTTTCGTTTAACCTTCGAATTCACAAACAACAACGTAAACTTATCATAGTGTTTGCTCTTTCATCATGAACCTCTTTTGCAGTTTGCGCAGAATATGGATCACCAGGCCAAAGGCTTTAGCAATATGTGTGCCCGTTACCTTGTTTTCATTCTCCATCAACCTTCCGGGAAATCGCGCCAGGCCAATCTTTGTTATTCCACAATTTAAAAGGGAAAGCTTTTTAACACCTTGCAAGGAATCAGCAATCAAGAAGAAGCCTGCATCTTCGATCGGGTTGCCGCTGAGATTAAGGGTGTGAATCTATAAGAATATAAGTTCTCACGAGATTTACGCGAAACACGCACAACGTAAAGGTTTTGAAATTAATAAACATTTAGACATTGTAGACAAGATACCAAAGTTCACAAGACCAAACTACTCCACGCTGTGAAAAATCTAAAGTGCAGGATGTGTAAAGAATAACGAGAACATCTCTCATGGGGGCAGGTATTTTGTGCAATTGTGCAAAACAGAACGAATTATTAATCCAGCACTGTCTATGCCGGCATTGCGTATGAATCATAAAAAACCTCTGGCGCCATAAATCGAAACCACTTGAGGAAAACGGCGTGGTCGAGCTGACGCGCCACTTTTCACACAGAACCGACAAAGAAATCACAACAATTAAACTAGTGGTGACAGCAGGCTTCATATGAAATAAAATTTTTCTGTAAAACGAAAACAGATTTGCTGAGATGTATGGCAGCATCTAATAAAGCACAAACATCAGGGAAAAGAATATGCTAGAAAATTTATAGCCCGGCGTTAAAAGTGTAAAGAATGTAGAACTTATAGCAAGAGTGCGCCCACGACAGGAACGACCTCTGAATAAGACATTTAAGGCAATAGCCAGGCTCACCAATTAACAAAGATGGCTGTAGTCGACCACCAAGCATCCACCCAAGCCTGAGCGATCTCGAAGTGGGTAGAAACAGCGAATAGGGTCGAAATCCGAAATCAGAACAAACTCTAACTTCTACACAGCCGGAGATAAAACAAGGAAGTTCTGAGTGCACCTAGAATATGAAAATGAAATTTCCGTGTGGATTACCGTGTTGCCAATGTCATTCAACTTTTTCGCAAACTTTTCCATCTCCGCTTTTGATATACCGCAGTTTCTCAGGTTCAGTGTTTCTGTTATATTTTGCAGAGAATTTATGATTGCCGAAAATCCTTTATCTCCAATTGGATTTTGACTGAAGTCAAGATTTCGCATCTGTTAAACAAGGCTTTTGTAAACGTCCTTTCAATAAACTTTGACATTATGCTGCGTGATAACTTTTTCAAATCCAAATAAATAAAAAATTTCGAAAAGGTTTTCATAAAAGAAATTGCCTTTTGCTTCTTCTCGATCATTCTTTTTTCAAAAATCTTCATTTCCTTGCTTGACAACCCACATGCTCTCAGTTTCAGTTCTTGAATATTTTCCAAAGAAGAGAAGATTGCAGAAAATCCTCTCTCACCTATCTTGTTGTTGCTCAGATCGACCAGACGAACCTGTAACAATAACCGGTCACCACTGCAAGCTAGCGCCTATGAAAAATCAAATCATCGATAGAACTTATTGCAAGACAAAGTATGCAATCGAATTCTGCATTCCGACATCAACAGCGACCATTTACGCTGTTTAGTAAACAAAAGATGGATTTCGTATTGTAAGATAGTGTAACATCAAACCACTGAAAAATTAATTTTAATTTTTGCAGTGATTTTACAGAATTTTAATTTTTTTTTTTACAGAATTTTAATTTTAATTTTACGGTTACAGTGATTAGCTTTTGTGTTTTTACAAAGTCAAATATTTTCTGTTCTAAAGCATCAGTGTGCTTGTTTTTACATCAGTTACTGGTTGTCATAACCAGGGGTGGATGTTAGGGGATGCTAACGATCCAGTTACCTCGGGCCTCCTTTTTCAGAGATGCCGTGGGGCCCCCTTTTTAGAATTTCACACTTAGTGCTTGCATTGTTTTGTGAAAAAGCTTGTGAACCATTCTTGAGCCACAATCAATAAGCATTGAAGAAAGTCATATGTTTTTCAAAATAAAGCAAAAATCATGTGCAAATGCGCCAAAGGACCTTTCAACAACTTGTTTCGGGATCCCTTCCTGAGGGTTTGCCACAGGCTCCTAAATTCTAATATCCACTCCTGGTCATAAACAACTTTGAATAGCTGCAATGCTAGTTTATCTTCAAAGCACGCAACAAGATTTTAGTGAGAAAGCTTGTTAATCGTAAAGACTTCAACACATTATTTTTGCAGACAGAAACATGTTGTTGTTTCCGACTTGAATTTTAACGTGATGGAAAGAGCCATATGTGCTCAAATCTTTCTGATAAACAGCAACTGATGTGAAAAGAAGCCAACTTCCACAGTTGAAACAAACGTTTATAGGCCTTGCAAGGAAATTGGAGACACCTGAATTTTCAATGAGTCAATGCTCTCACCATGCATCAAAGCAAACGTGGCAATTTGAAGAACGGTCACAGCAATAAATTACAGATAGGTCTTCGACGTATGGGCACTCAGCTCTTGCTTTGAAAAACTTAAATTTTATTGATGTGTTTTCTTTAACTTGTAAAGCTGTGGCGACTTTTTTGAACTTTGGCTTGTCATACACATACAAATAAACAAGTGTGACTTCGGATTAATCAATGTGCAAAACCACAAATACATGAAAGTAACAACATTTGCAACAATCGACTTGCAAGACTTTAAGGTAATGCAAACTTCTTTCATGCAATCGCGTAGATACTAGGCAGAAAACCACATCACACTTAAACTTACAGAACAGTTGGCTTGTCTCAGCTTCTTGGCCAGTGCTTCTACCATGTGATCAGTGATATCACATTTGGTTAAGCTTAACTGAGAAATCTGTGGAAGACACTTCAAAAGGCTGAAAATATCTTCGTTTTTCATTGGTTTGTTCGCAAGTGAGAAATTTTGGACCTGGAGGTAATAACATGAGTAAGTTAACAGTCTGTCTTACAAATGATTGCGAAGATGTTAAGTCCTGTTACAACAAGTCCCTTCAACTATTTGAGGCACTGGGGAAAACATATCTTTCCTTGGTGTGAAAAGTTTTGATATAAACAAATCTTGTACTTGTTAAAAGCTACCCATCCACGATAATTCAATTTACAGTATTTAGTGTCTACCAAAACTGAACGACAGCTATCAATAGGAACAGACTAAGTTTTCAACCGGTACCAAAAGTACAAAAACTACGTCAGGTTGTCATATAGTAACAACATATAACCGTAAAATACAAAACCTGAATTTTGGAGTCAGCCACCTCTGTGCAAAATTGCTTCATGGCGTTTTCAGCAAATTTGCAGTTCATCACTTTTAAATTCCAAGACTTATCAGTGGATCGAAGTACATAGAAAAGGTTGGAAATATCGCTTGGAAGAATAGTCTTAGACAGCATTACACAGACTGGTAAAAGCGGCACAATAGCGGCAGTTACGTCAGAATCATTCGCTTCATGAACCCAACTGCAAACATGCTGGATTTTCTCCAGTTCCACAGCATTGTTTCCGTTTGTTTTCAACTGCGGCTCCTGAAAATTTTGTTGCTGTTGCTGTAAGTAAACTGCGGCAGCGTTTAAAAGCCAACGTTTTTTCTCTTGCAGTAACTTTCTGTCATCACTCACACTCAAATGAATGTTCAGTGCTCGGATGCTCAGGTTCTGGACGGAGCTACTGCAAAGACCATACAAAAACTTGGCAACAACTTCCCACCTATCGTCGAAGAGAAGCTTAAGAGCCTCACAAAACTCGTTTAAAGGAGCGATCAACATCAAATAAACAGCAGCGAAAAACTCCTGCCAAATAAGATGCGGAAAATAACTTTTTTTATCTCCATCTAAGACCGTTATCGTTGCACTACTTGCCAGGTCCACCAGTGATGTGCTTAAAAATGATTGGACGGTAACATCATCCAAGCTGACTGTTTTAAAATCATCATCTCCAAAGGTAACTTGTTTGTCACGAAAGCCATTCCATGCCAGCTCGGAGAGTTTGTCAATGCTTGGTATTTTGCCTTTCAGCTGTTCCCCTCTTGAGTACCTCTCTGACGCCGCGGAGAGTATTTTTGTCATAGATACGAATTCTGCATCGTTTTTTGTCGTCATCAAGTAATGAACTGTCAAAATAAAGTTGACAGGAACATTGCAGTACGCAAACGTGGCCGCGTTTTTCAATAATGTTTGTTTGATTTTCTCATATCTGCTCAGGCAAATCTGACGGCCTAATTTGTCTTTGCCGTTTTCATCCAAACCCAATATTTGGACGACGTTCTTGGGCCTGTGCTCAAAGTGAAGGTGAAAAAATTGATTTGGTCGAGATGTGAGAATTATTCGAGCATATGGGAGCAGTTTTCCATTGATTAGGTTCAACAAAATGTGGAGAGGGTCTGCTGGAGCATAAAGATTCGGCATGGGAACGTTGACAGTCAGATTATGTACAGCTGCTTCGTCTAGACCATCAATTGCTATGAAGACGTTACGATCATTCAAGATTTCATCGATCCAATATTGGTCGGAATCAGGCGAATGTCTCCAACTCGGTAAAATCGGTGAAAGAAGAAATTGAAGAACGTTCATTTTAACTGAAAAATTAATTCTTCTAACAAAAATCATAAAAACATAAGTTGCATTTTTTATCAACTCTCCACCGAGAACCATGTTCACCCATTTTTTTGTAGAAGTTGTTTTTCCGATACCAGGATTTCCAACAACTCCCAAAATATTTCCATTCACGGCAAGATATTCTTCGATCTCTTGTTGCGTCTCACAATCATCGGGAATACTTTTTGCTGCCAATTTCTTGCAATAATCAAACATTTCGTTGTCAGAAATGTCACCATCCGGCTGCGAGTAAAGTAGCATGAAATCTTTTCTTCGGCGCCAGTGGCCTGTGTTTTCAAACTCACTTTTGAGAGACAACGGCTTTTTGACGATTTGCAGCTTAACTGGAACTAAACTATGGCTCAAAGGAACAGGCACAGGAACGTTTGAGCAATCTCGCTTTGCGTGTTTTCGAAGCAGATCCAGAAGGTTTTCACCTAAAAACAAAATGAAAAGTAGACATTGCTGTGGGCAAGCAATAACAGTGCACAAACAATTGACTTCTTACCAATGCGCGAAAGTCGTGCAAGTCATTTGTTAAACAAAGTCGGGTTCGCAAATCAGGTTGAAAATAATTGAAAATATTAAAATACAAAATTTTGCTAATTCTTGTAATTTATTGTGAAACACTGCAATGCGCCCAAACCATAAAACAATGCTCGCGACAAGGGTCATTTTGCAAATGAACGTCGCCAACTAAATCACCAACTTGTTGCGAAAGAAAAGTTTTTGCTTTAAGTGATTTTTATCAGATTTGTTTTTCTTGTTTTCAAACTTTACGTTAATGAATGTAATGTCCATTCACGTTTCGTTCTTATTTAGTAGGTGAACGCCGCAAAGGTATCGAATTTCAAGATCATACATCAAAACAACAATTTGAACTTGGGCTAGCATTAAAAATTTACCGCAAACTTGAAGAAGGTATGTTATGTAAAAAGCAGCTGAACGTTTCAAAAGCCAACTCAAAGACTTCGCAACAAAACAAAAGAATGCAAAATATTTTTCAAAACAGGGATGATTACAGCAAAACCTGACTTTAGAATGTCTTAAAAACCATATTAAATTACAAAGTGACTTTTCCAAACTCCATCTATCAATAACCCTGATTGACAACTGTATCCGCGCACTTTTAACTTCTTTGCAGGTGAAACCTGCAAAGAAGTTGAAAGTGCACGGACATAATTTGCCCAGCTGTTTTCATCAACTTTTACCTTGTTTCGGCAAGTTCCTTGTCGGAAGCAGTTGCTTTTGGTGTGGACTATAAAAGTTGTACTGTTTTTCAATGAAAAATATATCTCCAGCAGCAACATTTGAGTTGCCGATTTTTTGAACTGACACGTCTCTTGTTTCTGGAGATATCACAGAAGAAGACAGATCGGTAACTATTTCCAAACGCTGAAGCTGTGGTTGAAGAGGTCGAGGAAGACATTTTTCAACAATGCCAGGAATAGGTTCGTCAAGGACGTTTCCCGCATCTGCTATTTCTGCAACAGCAAGCGAAAAATATCCGGGTTGATAAAAATACTGGAGAATAATATAAAACAAGCTCAGTGAGTACAACAGCCAAACACACTTAAAGCACGGTCAGTGCAATTGCAGTTATTGCCATTGTTGCAGACAAGCAGAAGCCTAACGAAACATCACTGAAACTTTCCTTCATGATAAACCTTTGCCAAAACCTAGTGAAAAGCCCAAACTTTCAGAATTCGTCTCAGAACATTTTACGGCTGCTTATAGAATAGATTTTCATCCAAAAAGCGCCCTTGCAAATTTGTTCGTAAAGTGTGATTTGACTTTACGTTTCATGGCTCCGAGGATAACCAGATGAAAATTTAATCAGCGCAATGCAAGATTTACAAAAGATTGCAACAGTATGGGCCTCGGATCTTTGACACTTTCCAAACCTTTGAAAAGCGAACAAATACAGAAAAGCGAAGAGCTAGCGAAAATGATAGTAAATGTGACGAAATGAAAAGTAAAATCACGTCAATAAACCCCTAAACAAACATGCAAATGATGGTGAAAATGTGTACGTTGAACTATATGTTATTGTATTTTTGTCTGAAGGATAAAATCCCTGATGTGTTTTTTCAACAGCTCTCGATAATGCACCTCACATGTAGAATGTGCAACCACAAGTTCGAAATACTGTGGAAGTCTTTAAAATTTTGACAGATTCTGATTTTTTTTCAAAACAAATATGGTTGTGCCAACACTTTGCCCAAACAACTGTTGACACAGACATATTTGTCAACAACATTCTATCTAAAACGGGGCTTTGATGCTCCATTTTTTATGTTAACTTCCAAGAAGATCAGGAAAATGGGCGCTGGCACCAATCATATTTCAATAGCTGTTCACGTTGATAAGGCGCAACACTGGTAAAAAGCGATACGATGTAGGCTACTTCAGTTCTTTTTCTGGTTTCCGTCTACCTACAACTACACCGGCGTACCTTCCCTTGATGACCGATTTTGGAATGGAGAAAAGTAGTTGTGTTGATGCTGCACAAGGTTTATATTTCCTCCTGCGATGTTTGATGCTTCGCCTGCTTCATTGATCTCTATGTTCGTTGATGAATTGTTCGCGAAACCACTTTTGCGATGCGAAGCATCTTCCATCACCTTTGACTTTCTGTTTGCAGCCTGATTATGAAAGCACATGTAGAGGCTCGGCCAGTGGAATTATTAGTATGATACACAGCAAGCGTAAACAAATTGAACTATCAATTTCAGTTGGGCTTCTTAAACCTTCGTGAGCAGAGATTAATTTTCAAAAGTATTGTCAACGCACATAAACGTTCCACGCTGTAGAAAATATGATATACAATCACATAATCGGGCAATCGAACAGCAAGTCAATCTTTAAAGGAAATGCAAATTGAATTAGTTGATTCGTTTTTCAGGCCTTAGATTGCAACGACCCACTATTAAAAAATTGAGGAGATTGAAAACTTCTCCAACTTTGCCAGCTGTAGAGCTCTATAGAAATATCTTTTGCAGTTCGTAATAGTGCTTCTGATGGCTTGATATCATGACATTGTTTGTCGTTATATAGCCTATAGGACCATTAAATGAGCCCAAGATGTGAATAAGTGTATTGCACTTATATCGGTAACGCACACCTCTCTCAGATTTCCTAAAAGGCAGTAAGAACACTACCTTTGAGCAAATTTTCCCGTGGTTTGACGAAGAGTGGTTGACAAATTCAACATAGCTTCGATGAAACCCCTTCAATGGTTTTTTGGTGACAATGATGGTGAAAACGACAAAGTGGTAGATCTAAGTCCAACATGTCTTGGTAGCGGTTGCTTTATTTGATGAGTTAATTTAGTAGCCACAAAAAATAATTGTTTTCCAGTTTTCAACGATAAACTACATATATGCCAGTTATTGGCAGTATCTGTTAGAAAACGTGCAGCAGATCAAAATTACAACTCAATTTTATAACTTCAATACAATCTTGGTTTATTTTGGCTCTTATTTATTTCGGCTCTGTTTTACAATTTGTATTTCATTAATTTTTTCGTTTTATAGTTTTTATGAATTTACAGCTCATTTCTAAAAGTTCCAAAATTGCAAGACAATTTAAATTATAGCTGAAAAATACCAAAGATATGTTTATACTCATTAGAAGTTTTGCCCAAAATTGTACAATTTTTAGGTTTCTGATTTTTACATATCTTTGTCTACTCCTTTCTGGGTTTAATTGGGTGAAACTTGCATTAGATTGGTCTTTTTATTGCTCAAAAATATTGAATTATAAACTTTTTTGAAAACTCACTTTTGGGAAATGAATATTCTGTACGTTTTCGAGCCAAACGCTGTTGCTTCCCTAGAAAGGTACAAATATCGGTAGATTGTGGTGCCATTTCTTAGAAAGTGCAATGTTGAAACGGCAATTGCCCCCATGTACTTGATCTCTCTGGCGAAAAAAACTGAGATACTCAGCGCATTCCGTGACTCAATATGTCGATGTGGCGTGCAAAAGAAACGAACTTCGTTTGGAAAGCACAAGCTTTTCGCCGTTTTCTGCTTGCGCTTATGAATTTTTTTACTGCAATTTAACACTTTTCAAATTAGGATTGGGGAGAAGATACGTTGCGCATTTATCCCAGCAATTTGATTCTTCAAAATTTTCGTGTGACTACTGTTCAAAATATATTCTGTTATTTTTTAAACTTCATACCTATTATATTGTGTAACGTTTTAACACCCACACGCAACGCGCTAGACTGGATACATCGCAATGACAAAAAACACACAAATACATGAAAGAATAACGAGGATATATAAGTGACGGTAGTAGAAAAGTATACGCTTGATGGCGCTACTACATTTATTTGGATGAAACACAAGCATAAAGGGCATACCTATGAATGACGTCATCACGATTATTATAATGTAGATAATGTAGTGCTGCGATGACTTCAAAGTACATCGATTTATATGCATGAGGAACTGGGAGGTTGCGAAGGACCAGGGGTCATTTACGCTGCAGACCTCCCAAGGACGAAGCTCCTTATAGTGTAAAGGGAACAGTTAAGAGCTGTCAGTAAAAGTAAAAGTATTTTGTTCTGAGTATAGTTTAATATGCGTAATGCGTTTATATGGTTTATTGAAGCAAAATGCGTTGCAGGCAAAGTCAAGCCACCAAAAAAAATGGTTAACGTTGTCACATTGAACATTTGCTATTTTCACATATTTAAAATATTCATGAAAGCTAGTGAGGAAATGCGTCAAAAGTTATAAACTTCAGTGCAGCACTACGACGATGTCATGGAATTTAAGCAGGTTGAGAACAAGGCGTCCAAACATGTATTACCGAAAAGAATTCACAGTCTATATCACGAGTCGTGCATGGGAACGGATGTTCGATTGCGGTTTGGTAGGCACATTATTCGCTTTGCGCCTGTAGACTAAAAGCATTACACTACTCCATACAACGGTTTGATACGACCAATTTTAGTGAACGCATCAGACACCAAACTGCGTAAGATATAACAGGGACACTTCATGATTCGACTATTTCCATTGTAACAGCGTTAAGTAGTTTAATCAATGCACTTAGTTTATGTCCACCAATAAAAAGTACGCAAAATATGTTTCTAGCAGCTCAGTAATAGCCTACATTTTTTAATATTCCAGTACGAGAAGTGCCAAACACGGTTTATTTTTTATTTCTAAAGGAATTTTTGACCAGATGTCTATTGCACAGTACTTTATCATTTTAGTGTCTGAGTTAGAACGTACTTCTGGTAAGCAAATTATCGGGTTTTGATTTTCTTGTATTATACGGATGAACATCTGTAATGAGCTCAAATAAATTGTTAAACGTAGCCGGTAGCTGAGAGTTAGCATATTTGTACATTAATTTGCTCACTTCAAGATTGTATATATCTTTTACTGTAGTTGGAGAATTTTCTGCGTTTTATAAGTGGTAGTAACTTTGCTAGTCACAAGTTAAGTTCATTTGTATTTAAACATAAATTTAGTTAAACCCACATAAATTATTTGGCTTAATTGCTAGCTTGCGTAACAATTCACAAGCGGTTCCTATTTGGATTTTAGGCTCGAAGTCACCAGTAAATATAAAAAAACAGGCGTAAATTGTAGATTTTCAAAATACTGTACTAGGAAATCGCAATTAATAAAATCCTCTAAACTCACCTTATATACCTTTATTAATCTTCGAATCACACTTTACAGTCGCCTACATTCACGTTTGTTGCTTCTATTGATCGACAAAGTCTCATGGTCAAATTCAGAAACTTCTTGGTTTTTGTTCTGGTTGCTGTGCAGCTCCAATGCAAACGTTCCTTGCCAAGTAAAATTGACTAAGGCCTGTTCAGTCTGTGACGGTCTTCGGTGTTTTACTTAAAGCTACTCAGACAACTTGACACTCATCTTTCAAACTCGATATCAGAAACGTCTTTTACTTCTTTGAATGATTCTCATACTATTGGCAGGTGCCCCGTAAGTTTGAACAAAACTTCTCAGCAAACTGCGAAATATATCGAGGAAGAAACTGATTGCTTGATCTTGGCTGCAGCCTCGCGTAACGCAAAACAAAATGTGTGTGGAGCGGAACAAAGTTTTGGCTCAAAGACTTTGCTAACCAGTCAAGCGTGGAACTGCTCGATACTCACAGACAGCCCCGTCTCACTCTTGGCCAAAGCTATCGTGATGATTAGGGACGCGTAGAGGCAGTGTTTGGATTATTGTGTGGTGGCAACATGATACGAGGTTGGTGAATGTTCTTCATTCAGACTTGAATCACAATAACAGAGCTGGTCTCTCTCAACGCTTCTGAACACGCGCGAGGGCAGAGTGAGTCGCTTTGCAAAGAACCCATGAAAAACAAGGTGTTTACCATTTATTGTTTTTAAGCATAGATACGCACATGAGTTGTGACGTTGGTTTTTGAAGTCATGAACATAGTTCCATAAGATTGATTGTCGCACAAGCACGCCAACAACAGCATGCTGTAAATGTCACTGACATTTTCCGAACCAAACTTCGCGTAAACATTATCGAATAAACTTCTCCGGCTGATATTCTTAACACAGTAGCAGGGTTGCCAGATTGGCCATTTAATGGCAAATTTCCAAAAATTTGGCCATTTTTTAACTGCGCTGGCCATGAAAAAACGCATTTGGCCATTTTGTAAAATTTGGCCCTTTTTTGGCCATATTTTGGTTTGCCACTGTAAAATTAAGTTTTCATTAATATTTTGTCTTTTTGTATTTTTAGGATGGTATTCATGTCACTCATTATTACAGTAATACCGTGACAATTCAACCTTTTTTGCTTTGTAGTGTGTAGTTATGATGTAGCCCTTGCAGTCAGTAGATTTTGTACAGATGTTTGAGTCAGTCAGGGTTTCCAGCTTGGCCTTTTTTGGGCCAAATTTCAGAAATTTGGTCCCAAATAACACTTTCTGGCCCCAAAAATTTCGTTTAGCCCTTTGGCTCTTTTTTGCCCCTTTTCCAGGAAAGACTGGCCCCTTGCAAGATTTAGATCTGACCACCCTGGGTCCTGTCTGAGAAACCATGTTTTTAACTATTTTGAATAATTGATTGCAGATTTTCACCAAATTCCTATATTTTGAAGGTTTTTGTTTCCAAAAATTTGTTAGGATCCTTAGAGTTTCTGAGTTAATGTGACAGTAAGTTGATCAGAATAACTGTTACTTGCGAGTTGCTGCGGTTGTAAAGGTAGCAGTGAAAAGTGTTAAGTGACCTAACTTACTGTTATTCAGGTGGTGCACATATCTGTTGGTTTTGTTAAGATTGTTGTTGATCGCTTTAGCATTTATCGAGGATGACAAATTTATCTCAGTTTGTGACTACACATGGAAATTAAGTTGTTATCTTACGATCTTTCATTACGTACTTGTTTTGTTGTTGTGCTGCAATTGTGATTGAGGAACTTTGCCATTCAATAAATTGCTAAGTACGGGTTCATATGACTTTGTAACTATTGATGAATTTGGAAAAAATGATTGGCCCTTTTTTTGGCCCCTTGTTTTAGCAATTGGCTCTTTCTTGGCTCTTTTCTGGACTAGATTTGGCCCCTTGGCAAAACGTAGATCTGGCAACACTGCAGTCAGTGATAATCTTTTGGTTGCCACTGGTATCTGCTGCGCTCATACTGTATCTGAAGACTGCTGCACTTGGTTGTGTGACTGATAATGTTATACTAGAAGTGTTTTGCATTTTTGGTAAGATTTCACTTTTGCAAGTTTCTCACCACTTTTTACAGTAAGATTCTGCAGTAACTTCAACCTTGTGATGTTCGAAGTGTGTAGTAATCATTTAGCCCTTGCAATCTTGTAGATTTTGTGCAACAAGTGTTTCAGTCGGACCTGCATGAGTCAATGTTTTTTCTCAAGTGTTCCTGCCCTTTCGTTCTTATATTAACTTAATGATGGTTTTGAGCATGTGGTTAACTCATTATGATCATCAACTTAATGCAGTTCATGACTTTAATCTTTTGTTCACATATTTGGAGCACAAGATCAAGAGAATTCTAGCCTTGTCGTTGAAATGGAAAGTTAATGTCAAATTGTTTAACCCAGACATGGGTCAGAATGGAAGCATGTATCTACAGGAGTGTTTAATATATGGTTCTAAGTTTTATTAAGATAAAGAAAAACAAGTTGTAACAGGTAATTTTAAGTTTACAGCAGGAATTGCTGTTTTAAGGTAAAAACTTGCTTCTTTGGCAAAACCACATTTTTTTGGCAAAAAATATACTGTCTTCCAAGCAATTTGAGACACCTATGAACGTGGAAATTACCATAGTTAAAACATTTTGTGATTTTGGCCATAACTTTTTCAAAAACAGCTATTTTGGCCATTTTTTATCAAGATTTTGGCCATAAGCTACGAAAAAATCTGGCAACCCTGTACAGCAGAATTTGTCTAATTCGTCATCGTTTAATTCGTTAATTCGCTACTTTTTTGTCGGTCCCGGCAGAATCCCTATCTTTTGCGTACATTTCTGTTCGCCTAATTCGCTATCATCTAATTCGTCAATTTGCTCAATTCGTTACCTCTTTCTATCGATTAGAAGCGTTTTGTTCGACTGATACGTCATTTGCAGTTTCGCTTTTGATGTTTAAGAAGTGAATAGCCTACGTGTGGAAATTCAAACAAATTAAGGATCTTTATCTGAAAATTGTTTACACCTCGCAATTTCTTTATCGAATTTATACACGAGGTGCGAAGCGCGACCCGACTCCTCATTGAGAGACCGCGGGCAGTCTTTAAAGTTTATTAAAGATTTAAAAGGTGTTAGATTAAATGGAGGAGTCTAGATAGAGTAGAGGAATTAATTGTTGAATTCAACCATAACGTCATAAACTTGTATTTCACTTAGGGTTGCCAGATCACTTCAAATTTTTTCAAGGACATTTTTTTCAGTGAGACACGATCAGTGGCGTGAAGCGGTCTGGTGATGCCCGGGCCGACTGTTTGATTGTATGGCCCCCTAAGAAATTCTAGTATTGAGCAGTGGAATGGCGTATGGTGGTCAATGCAACTGGATATACGCTGTTCGTGACGTCACAAAATGACGTCCGTTTGACGTTTGGCGTTGGTTTGGCGAAGTTTGTTGACACATCGCGCTTATTATTCTACGCGCACTCTCCTTACTCGTTATTGCAACCTACAAGGTGTCACTGTGATGCACATACATTAATGAACGCTCCAAGTTAGGAGACCGGGGCAAAACACAACACTCAACGCTGAGACAGAGCAGTTCATAACTACAAAAATATCCGGCAACGCGTTAAAACAGGGGAGTAGAACACACTCAGTGTTATGTCAGAGCAGTTAATAACTGCAATAATATAAGCCAGCACATTCAAAGAGTGCAGTAAAACACACTCAACCCTGTGATGGGGCAGTTTACAAATTAAAAAAATGGCTGCACGTAAGTCTCGTCGAATAGCAGTCGAGCAGAGAAGGCATACGACTTAGATGGCGGACACCCAGGATTGACAGTTTGAAACTTGCTGAACTAGCCAACACAAGAATTGAAAATGTGCATAAAGTATTCAAGAAAACATTCGTCTTTATTTATGCGGCTGTTATATGAACAACTACTGGGGGACAGAACAGATACGCGTTTGTGTGACCCGTTATGATTAATCCGTCCAGAACCGTCGCCAGAAAGTGTTCGCTAGGGGGGGGCTTTACGTTTGTGCAAGGAGGCTTGATATTGAAAATTTGTTAAGACCTATACTGATTTATAGTGTTTCATATTTTATTTTGGGGGCCTTGGGGCTTTGTCTGGAGGGGCGAAGCCCACCGAAGCACCCCCGTGGTGACGGGCCTGAACTGCCAATTAGTGAGGAAGCTCGACATAATGCACATATTGCAAGCGCATGTGTGAAGCTGCATTAGCGCACACCCAGAGTTGCCACATCACAAAACGAAACGAGAAACTAACGATGCATCAAAAAGTCAGCTAAGCCAAGCAAGTTGAAATGGGACAGTTTTGTAATTTGGCTCAGAAAATCGATTAAATGGCCATAATAATTTTTCAATCCTTTTTTGATATTTTCCTCTGATTGCATGATCTGGACAAGGTCACATCACTATCAATTTAATTAATTGGGTACGCGTCGCACAACTAGTTCCTAGTATTGCGGAATGTGAGTGAGTATTACTGGCGTTTGAGTAGGTAAAAACTAGTGTTGACAAAGAACACAAGACACAAGTTTCGAAAAATTAAATCCATGCAGCATGTGTTAGTAGCCTTACAATAGGAAAAATAATTTTGCTGCAGCATTTTAATTTTTGCATTTTCACTCTTTGGATGCCCACCTCGCTTTGGACGCCAGGGGCCATCGCCCCGTTTGCACCCCCGTCTGTGTACGCCACTTGGTATGGTGGGCTACTTTCAGAAAGCTTGAATGACGTATGGGTAAGTCAGGCTACGTTAAGTACGAAATTGAGAAATAAACAAAACGTACTATGGCGACACAACCTTTCTTCAATATACATTTTACTACACAACTGTTTAAGATGGAACAAATCTATTCATTGCTCTGTTCATTTACATTGTTTATTCTTGATTCTTGAATGTTCAACGCAATCAATAGTTCTTAAATGAACAATTTCAAAAATATTCAAGAATTTTCAAGGACGCCGGAAAAAATTCAAGGACAACAAGGTGTTTTTCAAGAATCAAGGACATAGCGCGTTTTGAGAGCAAATTCAAGGACAGTCCTTGGCCCTCAAGGACGTCTGGCAACCTTAATTTCACTGCAAACAAAAGCACTGTAAACGAATTACTATGATAAAGTATACGAGTTCCTATGATGGAGTTTTCACCTGTTTGCATAAATCGTCACTTCGTCAAAGTCAGCTATGTCCAACCCGCGGCCCGCATGTGGCCCAGTCGAGGATTTTGTGCGGTCCAGTTTAGGTTTTCACTGTAGTTAAAGTATCCTATGCATTGACAACCTGTCCTTGTTTTGACAATCTTGAGTTATGGCATTTTTGATGCAGGTGGTCTTCAGTGCCACTTTATCACGTCTGTTACTATTGCATTTAGAATTCGAACGCTTGCAGTACATTGGCTTAAGGTAAGCTAAATTTGGTTTGCTAAGATCAAAGCAATCCCGTAACCAGCTTGGGTCACCAGGAGGGGCGAAGAGTTTTCTGTGGGGCCCAAAATTTTTGAACTATGTTCAATAATTTTAATCGATGTCCGCAAGATTTTTCTAGGGGGGCTTCGCCTCCCCTGGTCACGGGCCTGGATCAAAGCAAGCCATTCACTGTGCGGCCCTGGTTAAGATAGTGACATAATTTTTGGCTCAGTAAGCCATTTGGGTTGGACATAGCTGGCCTAAATCGTCACTTTTTCCAATCCCCGTGAAGAATTTACCAAATTCTACTTATAACCAACCTTAAGTAACAGTTGAGGGTTGTGAGGCAGAAGAGACCAAAATATCGTCCGCCCTGTTCTATGAACAAAAAGATAGCGCCACTTTTCAAGTGTAGTGATTGCTTCATGTCAGTTTGCGCAATAGACTCGACACTACAGTGTCTCTTGTTGCGTGCTTACACTACTCAGTCACAAACGGAAAATCATCGCCATGCAAAAACTAGGACATATCTTTATTTGTGATGAGCATCTAGCGACTCACCTTGGAAGCTAGTTACACCGTCCATATCACTTTGCAAGCAGTCTCATCTCAATGTACATCACGGATGTTGTTATGTCCACTTCTGTCACCAGTACCACTGCATTGTTCACGAACCATAGGTGACAACTGACAATATGCGCAATCAGTTTTCAACTAAATTTTGAAAAAGACTTATATGCACTCAACCAGACGATTCCCTCAGAAGCTGGTTTTTCTAAGCGTTCTGTCGAGCAGTCCTACGCAAATATACGCAGGGGCGGATTAACCCTCTAACGACCAATGTGCCATATTTGGTACGCTTCAGGTTTCAACATCTTATTGCTGCATGGGGTCAATTTTCGCTGCACCGTCCATA
>JGI24159J19872_10002065_pt1 | contig 23338 bp, 14 predicted proteins | sample Ectturendosymbi4_FD_19872 | JGI IMG/M metagenome (IMG submission 19872) | reverse complement strand
GACCCTGAACCAAAACTCCCCCATGAAAATTTTCTGCGTACGTCACTGATCACAGAACAATAGAAAAATCTACTCTAAGTCTTCATTTAAGTACAAATATGAGTACACAAAATATGGGCTTTACGATAATAGATCGAATTTTGTTTAATTTTAGCATCAGAAACACTAAGCAGACTGCGAGATAAACTTCAGTGTGATTTTTACTCTTGTGTGGCGTTTTCGACCAGATTGTGAATTCTTGGCCGCGTTGTGGAAAGAGCGCATCTAAGATCGTCTTCTAGAGTAAAATTGAGTCGGTTTCGATTTTTTGTTTCCACGTGCAGAAGGGTAGAGATTCCTCATTCGCACAAACATGTGCTGGGGGAAAGAAGTAACTTTTTGAGAGCTTCTTTTCCAACATTTGGATAAATATCAGAAACTTTTAGCTAAAAATCGCAAATTGTATTAGTTTCGTTTCGAAAACGTATTTTGCCCCAGAATCGTTTTGAAGGTTAATCATCTTGCTTGCATACTGCAACATACTTGACTGGAACAAGAAAAATTTTTTTCACCAAATCCAAGTTGTTTCAATGATTTCTGTAAAGTACAGCACAAATTCTTCACGAAGCCCTCCAAGGTGTTGAACAAATTCCGACGCTGTATCAACATTCACTTCATCACCAGCCGCCGAAGCACCATTTCGAGCATAGAAAAATTTCCTGGTTGATCTTTTCGCTTCCAATTGTCAAGTTCTTCCACGAATGCGCGGAGGGTGTCAATAAAATCAAAGACTGTTCTTCCTTGTACTTGTAGTTCCAGATTAACTTTATTGAGTTGTTGAAATATGTCAGCAAGATATGCCAAGCGGTAAATAAAATGGTTATTTTCGAGACTGGATACTATTCCGCTTTTTCCTTGATTGCAGATAATTGATTTTAATTGTTACATACTTCTCGATGCGTGCATCTGAGCTTACTATCATGCATTTTAAATCTAGCCTAATATGTTTGGCAATTCAAAACACACAGATAGATGGAAACCTTAACAGAAAACCTGCTTAACGAACGACATTCCGTCGGCAGCATTNTGTCAGGTTCACCAGAGGTGCTTCACACCANCACTCAATGAATTTATCCACCACTCTTTGAATTATGCGAAATGGCACCATGGCCCACCTAAAAACCGCCTGTGGCCCACCGGTTGGGATCCACTGGGATAGAACATTATTTAAAGTCACCAGTTTAATCTACATGATCTGACATGCTATACATCAACATATACAATCCAGAGGGAGTACAGTATAACAATATAGAACAGACGGATTTCTACCATTCTAATTTGAAAAAGGTTTGATTTGTATGATTGAAAAAACATCCCAGTCTTGTTGAATAGAGCATTAGCCTTTCCTATGCGTTAAGAAACCATCCCATGTCAAAGGCAGGTCCTGTTGTAATTCATAGAAGTGCGACGTGTTTGTAGCATTGCCGCCAAAATCCATACGAATCGTTTTGCGAAAGCACTTTAAAGAGAACATTTGTTTTTTCAAAAAAGGACGAACTCGGCTATAAGATTTTTAAAATGTTACTGTTGATATGACGTGGAATCTTGAGTTTGAAAGATTTCAGTTCCTTCAAAGCGTCAAGTAGGTTATAGCGAACTGGCTTGTTACACATTCTGATGAAATGATAATTAAAAGATTCAGTAGTATTGAACAAGCGTTCTCTCTGTACAGTTCAAAACAGACAGCAATCAGGAAGAAGTTCAAAGTGATCCCATAAAAGAAACTGCAATACAACATGGCACTAGCAACAGCTTAAGGATTGATCCACCAAGACAAGAAGATAGCCATACAGACGATGAAGTCACTCTGGTTAAGAATATTAATGTGAAAGTGAAGAGGGGATGGTACGTTCTATGTTTTATTTTTGGCGTTTTCTGTGGCAATTGTTTGCATTCTATAATTAACTGAAATTGCACGTTTAGATGTGGTTGCCTAATTCTTGAGATTTGGACTGTTGTGTCTTTTTATACACGAAACTGAAAAACAATATGTTTCATTGAAATTCTTATAGAAGCACCAGAAAGAAAATAGGCTTTTGTTTGTTTGATATGGTGGATTGTTGTTGGCGCTTTGTAACTGCAATGGTCCTGTAGCGCCACGACTGAGTTTGTACAATTTCTGGTTTCAATTTACTCGATTTTTTGCGTTCTGGGTGAGTTCCCTGCAGCTCTTCCGCACACCGCGCGCCTGTTACGAAGGCTGCAGCACCAATTTACAAGGTCTTGGTAAGACCCGGTCTAGAGTCGAACCCTCAACTTACCAGCACCGAAGAAAATAGGCTTTTCTACAGAGAGTTACTCATTACTTTTGTACATACTTTTCAGTTTACTCGGTGTTTGCGGGTCTGTCGGGAGCGGCAAGTCCTCTTTAGTGTCCGCAATTTTAGGGGAGTTGCGGATTCAACGCGGAAGCATTGGAATCTGCGGGAAGCTGGCCTACGTTCCACAACAACCCTGGATCTTCCATGACACTGTTCGACAGAACATCTTGTTTGGTTCAAGCTTTGACAAGAAAAAATATGAAAGAGGTTTGCATACGGTGAAAAACATTGAAATGCGTCTTCACAGTTGTGAAATGCTTTGATTATAAGAAAATTTCTAATTGTAAGTCACGAGATGGGTTCTGCGCTACTTGCTATGAGGGTTGCAAATTGTATTGGAATGAATGCTTCTGCTCGTTGCTCTGTGCCACCCGCATCAACCTCCACGTGCTTTTCGATCGGCGCTATCTGAGTTAGTCCACTTTATGTGGTTGCATAAACAGAACGCCAAGTCGCCGCAGATCAGCTGTTCACTCCAAGCTTCCAAGTAATTCTTTTGTTGATATCGGCATTCTACGGTGCATCACTCTGAAAAATCATTTCTTCTCAGCTGAGCTTCTAGGAAACTAAATTAGTGCAAAGGTATACAGTCCGCGTCTCTTCCTAAGTTTCTTTTTCACCTTAATGCTCTTTCCCACAACGTTTTAGGACAACTACGGTCGCATAATGCTTCAAATTGTACGCAAAATATACACCAATCTTGAAACACTTGTTGATTACAGTCATCGAAGTCTGCTCGTTGAAACAGGACGTAGAGCTCTGGCCGAAGGGAGATTTGACCGAAGTTGGCGAGAGAGGAATAACACTGTCTGGTGGTCAAAAACAACGCATAAGTCTTGCTCGGTGAGTTAGGCGATGCACTCGGCACAACGATTGAAGTTTAAAATGTTGGTTCGTTTTCGATCTAAAAAGGCAGTGTTCGAAGAAACAGTAAAATTACTGAGCCATTGTAAACTTTTTTCAGGCAATAATTTCATATCTAATAAATGCTGAACTTTTATGGAAAAAACGAAGCTCACAAAGACTCGATGTTCTTTCCACATTTCTTGTTTTCAGTATTTGAAGCCGGATAAAGCTTAATTTGTTATTTTGCTTGAACTCGAAGAACAGAATGAGATAACAATTCTAAAGACTATGTATCAGAACTATCTTCATCCTACTTTCCAACAAAAACGTTTTTGCGTAGCGTATTTTTTGACACCGCATCTTCAACATCAAACCAAAAAAAATCTGTCATAAAGTTCGGCTGTCAATATCTCCCTCAGAATAAAAAAAACGCATAGTAGCATGAAAATAAGCGAAAGCATTTCTTTCTTATGTTGACAAAAGGCAAGTTAAGCAGCATTCCTTTGCAACTTATACCTTCTGGAAATTCTTACAATAATGAAATGGAAATGATCATCTACTAATTTTTGCACTGAATTTAATTTACTCAACTGTGTGCAGGGTTTGCGTTATTTGTTTTTCTTAGAAAATAAACCAACTCCTGACGTGTGATTTTCACAAGCATTGAAATCACCTAAAATTACTGGATTTTATTTTCTGTACGTGGAAACACGTTTCGTCCATCTGCGTTATTCGGATGTTTTATTTCCATACAGAGCTGTGTACAGTGAGAGAAGCATCGTGCTGCTCGACGATCCACTATCAGCTGTTGACGCTTACGTCGGCAAGCATATCTTTTCGGAATGCATCAAGAAAGAAATGAAGGGAAGAACGGTCATATTTGTCACACATCAGCTTCAGTATCTCAAAGAATGCGATGACGTGATCACTCTCAAAGAGGGAAGAATTGCTGAACACGGAGATCATGTTTCATTGATGAAAGCGGGTGGAGAATACGCTGAACTTCTAACGTAAGTTTTAAAGCAGAATATTAAGGATAATGAATAACTATATTTTCTGCAGATTGCGGCTTGATATTGCTGCGTTCATTAAGCGTCATAAAACTGATCAGTAAATGTCGCGAGTTGAACGACCAATTTCCTTGCAATACATGAAACTTGCTATTTAGCATCTACTGTAAAAGCAGAAGGGTTGTTCTTGTCATTAGTCGGAACTGTTTCGTTCACATGGATTCTACATTCTTGCCTGGTGCACCTCCTTGCAGAGAAGCGCTTCTTGATGCAAAAAGCAAACGCTTTGCACATGGTGAACTGCGTATTAAGCATGTTATAACAAGGATATCATTGTAACAGTTTTGATGTGTTGCTTTATATAAGTTGTAGTGAACGGAGAGAGAATTGTTTCAAATGATCGCAGGTTTATCTATTCGTCTTCCTGCAATAGCAAATGTTTTCTGAAGTGCTTGTGAATTATCTCGCTATGATTTTTGCCATGAAGCCATAGGTGCATGGGAGTCTATATGTTCATGCAGGCAAAATATTTTTGCCTAAATATTTCTGCTTTCATCCTTAATGAGGCTGTCTTAAGTTGCCCAAGAGTAGTTATCAAAAGAGACTTCTCGCACAGAAATTACTTTCCAATTTTTTGAAAATAGCGAGATGGACAACTTCGTGGAACTTCCAAGTTTCAGGAAAAAAGCAGAAAATAAATTTGAGACAATCCTCTTGCTCGCAATTCTTATACTTGCGTTTTGTGTTTAAAAAAGTTACAGAATTAAGCAAACTTGTGACATATTTGCACAAGCACACACACAACCCACCCCCTCACAAAACTTGTGATTTCTTTTGCACCTGACAAAAAACAAACAATTTCACATTCTTTATCAATCAACTGAAATTCCACCAACTTGTCCATCTGGCTATCACAAAATCAGCGAATCAATTTCGAGCGAGAAAATCTGCTTTTTTTAACTACGAATATTTTTCTCAGTGAAATCAAACAGCAGCAACTTCAAAGCACTGGGAAATTCTCTAAGCCTAAGCATCGTCACAAGTTGTCAAAACCGCTTGGGGATTTCACGCTAAAGCCAGAGCATCCTCACAAACCTTCAAAACTATCTCTTCAGAAACTCTGGCATATTTTTCCCAGATAGCTTTGCCAACAGCTTTTGAAAGTTTGCTTCAAAGTTTTCACCAAAAAATTTTGGCTTCAAAATAAATATCACCTTGACTTTTCCGTGCTTGTGTGGACTTTGTTTTACTGCGACTTTTGCAAACTTGCTATTGCAGAAAAAAAGCTCGTTTTGCCGCACATTTCTTGAATCAAGGCTTTGGCGCTTTCACCGAGTATTTCATATTTGTTGTCAATTGAAGCAAAGTACTGTATGCTCCATTCAACAAAGTAATCATACAGTATTTCTCAAACGATTGAACAAGCAGTCAACATATCCTTTTGTTGCAGTCTCTCTGTCCTCAGTTGGTTCGGGAAGATTATAAATTTTTCGCGTATTCATGTTGAGGTGTTCTTGTGCCTTTCCTAATGAATAATTAAATGTTTTTTCAGTGAGCATCAAATCCAAATATTGTTTGTTTGCAGAATCCAAATTTCGGCTGGGTCTTTTAATCTTGTTATCACAATTAATATCATGTGTTGCATATCATTTGTGACAAGTATTGTTATTCATGTTTTCATTTGTGACAAATATAAGATAGTCGACATATCTTTTGTTCACACCATTTTGATCCGTTTCTGGATTTCTCAAGTTTTCAATTTTGAAACTATTCCAAGATATATTTCTGTTGGTTGCTTTGAATCACCATTATGAAGAAACGTTTCGATGGTACCTTCAGCCAACGAATTAATCGCACTATCCAAAGTTATTTTGTTTACACCATCGGTTTCTTCCACCGAGGCCTCCTAAATCCAAAATCTGTTTCCAATCATTTGAAGGGCATAAACCATTTGGCCTTCCCCATCAAGTAGAAGATATTTTTGAGATTCTAAAATAGTATTGACTTCAATTTCTCTCAAAATTTTTATGTTCAAGGTTTGAAGATTTACGCAATCTCCGTTATCTTTACGGTCATTTATGTTAAATATGTTGTGAAAATTCATGTTCAAGTGTTTTGTTGAAATATTGAGACCCATCCACAAATTTTTGTATCTTTTGTTGGAATTTCTTAAACTAAAAAATTTTTATTAATCGCATCTGAATCGTTAGCTGCATTTGCTAAATTAGTGATTTTATGATTATTCCACGAAACATCACGTGAACGACCAGCACGATAACTACCAATGGCTTCTGCAACGGTATTTTCAACCGCTTTTCTAGGATTTCGTATTGCATCATTTACAGCAGTGTCTACAGTAGTGTTTGCTTGTCTCAAAACCTCCATTTCCGAATTTTTAAGCGTTCTTAACTGCACACCATCTTGGTCAGGTTTCGGATTTGCCATTCCAGTCACTCTATGCACTCCTGATGATAAGTCATTTCGCATCCTGTGACCTGGGTCACGTCTTAGAAAATATGCAATTTCAAAACTCAACCTGGTAGCATGGTTGTCTTGTTCTGGTTCGCAAGTCCACAAATACCAATGCGTCCTTGCACATCTCCACCTTCACGTGAAAGTTTCGTATCACAGTAAGATTTATTACAACAATCTCCTTCATTTACGGAAGACAGAAAGTTGTTAGTTGCTTTTTGATTCATATCTATTGGAGCACATTTTCTAAGACATTGTTCGTTTACATATTTTTATCTTACAGCTGAATTTGGTCCGCCACGACTTCTTAAATTGTTGATGGTATTTTGATTCATATTCGCTGGCTGACCGTTACGCAAAAATTGTTGTTAACATATCCGAGTGAAGCTCAACTCACGTTGGTTTATTTTTGACTTGCTTTTGGTGTTCTTCCAATTTCATCAACTGCAATCTCTTGAATTTTATCCCCAAAAACTACTTATTATTTCTTGATACCCTTTTCAGTTTTGCATCTGCTTCAAAACGCACAAGCAAAGATGTGAACAAAGCACTTCTTCTCTTCGTTGAATTTTTTTAGTTGGATAAAACACACCAGAACAAAGGCAACCACTTAATGCATTTGAGGAGGCAAACCAAAGCTATTGAAATACCATTCATCATTTTCGATTTTAAAATAGCAAGCCCAAATTCCTCTTTGTCCCAAAGATTCATCCAAATTTGTTATTTCACATTAATTTTTCTTGGTTTCGTTGTTAAAGTGTCTCTGACAGACAGCCCTAAAGTTTGGTATTTTTAATTGTTTTACTGCACCCGTTAGTTCAAAATTACTCAAAGGCTTGTTTGGTAAAATTGCATTTTCAACTTTTGTTTTCATATCTACTCATGTCTATTGTACGTTTCGTTATTGGAATTTAAAAAATAAAATAAAAAATTCATAAAAAAAACAATAAAACATTTTTATTGGAATTTTTTCATCTTTTCTTTTAGTTGTCGAATTTACAATATTATTGTGTTGTATTTTTAACATCGTCTAAAATTATTGAACATTTTTATCAGAATATACTTGTTAGACAAACTCTTTCAAATAAGTTTTGTGATTGAATTTGCTTTCGTTTCTGAGCGAGTTTCAATTTGTCGTGTTTTGGAAAGTTTATCATAATTTTTTCAATTGTTTTTGTGATACTAATCACAGGCGCACTAACGAATAATAAAATACTTTGAATTCCCATTCTGATTTGACATTCAAATAATTTGAAGGCTAGTTTAAATCGTATTTATTCTGTTTCACTCATGTTTGTTTTGTTCCAGAAATATCAAAAACCACAGTGGAGTTCGTTTGGGAATATGAATCGTTTCGCAGTGTGATTTCAATTTTATCTGTAGAGAACAAAAAATTCCTTTGAATTACACATCTCATTTGCTTCAAACGTCCTTTAAATTTATTAGAACAGTTCCTTTGAACACAAAACACCAAAATGAAGTGAAACTATGATTGACGTATTTGCTGGGATTACCAATTCTTCTTGTGAAAAAATTTCCCATGTAGATAATTTTTTTTCTTTGGTGGAAACATAATGATCAAAATTTCCAAAAAAACTATTGGCTTTTCAATTTTCGTTTTAGATTTGGACATTTACTATATGCGTTGATTATCGCAAAAAAACGAGACCGGGAATATTTTTCAGAGGGCTGTTTGGACTAAGAAAAAGACATTGTCCAGAGTAAACTTAAACTCCCTGTTCGAGATGAAGACCGCTTCCCACATTCCCAAGTCCAGAGCCTTTATGTAGTTTGAGATACCAACCTTGTCCGTCAGTTTTTACACTTGCAATGTACCATTGCTTTGTTTGTTGCTTTTTATGCTAAAGCAGAACCAACACCAGAAAACGCTCCAGTAGCAAGAGTTGGTAATACCGTTTTGGCTAAAAACGGCAGTGCTTTTGTCGTCAGTCCAGAAAGCATTGCTAAAGATCCACCTTCAACTTAAAAATTTCGAGCAATTTGATGTTTTGATATTTTATTGTCACTCTTTCTTGATTCACAAACGCCTTTGTCATTTTATACAATTGTGCTTTTGTGAAAGAGAGAATACTTTCTCCACATTAGACATGAAAACCAAGATGAATACTCAAAGTTTTCCAGATTCCACATCATCCATTGCTTCGGATTGTTTAACTTTTATGTTTGCATAACTCATTTTCAGTATATGCAATTAGATTTCTCTCAAATGATATCTAATAGTAAAATTTTCACCTCTCAGTTTCAAGTGCTTGCCATTTTGGTCTGTAACTGTGGTGTCATTTTCTTTGTTTTATCCAATATAACTGGACGATGCACAAGGTTTCTTGGATTTTATACTATTTCATAACCGGGGATCACATTTGGAAAAGACTATAAATTGTACAGTATTTTGAGTTCGTTCGGTAACACAACTCCCAGAAATTACGTCCACATTCCACCAAAATTGAATTAATTCTAAAAATATTGAAGACATATAATGAACATCACCGCCAATGAAAACCATATGAACGACATATTGCAAACGTTTCAACTCCTGTTATCATCATCAGTGCATTGCAAATTGTGAAAAAGTGAAAAACGCGAAAGCCTGTTTCAGTAGCGAGGTAGTGGCGCGAAGCATAGGTAATCACATGACTCAGTTGGATACGCGCCGTTGGTGATGGCGCGTGACGCCACGAGTTAGGCACGGATCTCTTGTTACAAGGTAAATATGCATAGAGGCATCCACGGGATGTTTGCATTCAGCTCTGGTTTTTGTTCTTGAATCAGCAAAGATTCAAGAATCTGCAGCCGCCGCCAAATGTTGTCACTGCCAATGACCTCGGGTGAAGGTCAACACGGTGATCTGGGTTGGCTTGCATGTCTCCATGCTGAAGAGCTTACTGGCGTTCGATGCTCTTATATACGATTTATTAAATTGCGTTGCCTTTGCCCGATGTAAGAGGCACCACATGAGCGCGTAAGCCTGTAAACAACGTTAAAACGGTTGAGTACTAGCAATGAACTGATGATGATAACAGGAGTTATCGAAACGTTTGCAATATGTCGTTGATATCGTTTTCATTGGCCGTGATTTACATTATAAGGCTATTTAGTACTTCCGCGTTTCGTGTACCAATATTGACGACATTTTCTGAATGGTGATAGCCTTCTCAATACAATTGATACCGAAATCCAAGAAAACTGGCAAGCAAATTATTCTGCCTAGAGTCAACGTGACAACCATCTTTTATTTCCAAGACGCTTTTCATAGTGTTTGTGTATGCTGATACTTTAGTAAACTCATCACGTTCGTCTTTTTTTCATCTCAANTTCCATCACATTTGAATTGCTTCTGCAATAACAATAAGGTTGTAACTGCCATCTAGAATTCTTATGTCAAACCATGACTTTGTCGCGATGAGTCATAATTTCCTCTTACTTCAACAATTTCAGGAGAATATCGAAAAACATTATTTTCATCATNGATATTTGGAAAAGAATAAGTCTTCACGTTCACCAAAGCACTTTCCTATTTTCGGTTTTTATCGAATTCGATTGGTGTTTGAAAAGTTGTCTTTATTTTTGTTGATTGTCTGAAACAACAATGTTGAAGATTAGAGAAGTGATTCTATCAATTTTTTCAAGAAGTTCTGATTACATTCATTCTTCAACAAGAAATAATCAAAACCGCTTCTGTGTTTAGTGTTGTTTTTTGTGAAGGTAAATTAATTACCACAAAGTTATGCGGTATTAACCGTGCGTGCTTGCATACATCTTTAAATTCATCTTTTGTCATATCTTGACAAACATGATCAATATTTTTTGTATCTTGTGGAAACAGACAAACAATTGACATTTCTGCGTGTACTTTGCCTTGGCAATTTGAAGTAGAATTGCGACAAATACAGACAATCACAATTACTGTGTCTTCCACGAACAAAATGACATTCGCATTTGCTTTACTTTTGAAACAAGAGGTCATAAAATATCATGATATTTTTTTGTTCTGGAGAGATACTCTTGGGTCTGGAACATCATTTCCTAATAAAAATTGCATTCATTTGTTTTTCGTTGCTTGTTAATCACATTTTCCTTAGCCACTTCTTCAATATTGACCTCAAACTGTTCAGAAAGATCTATATTTATAGCGACAACTTTGGACCCTATACAAAAACAAATTTGGACGCAGTCTACAAATTTTGCTGTTGCTGCCCTTGCTAGGCGTCTGGCGACAGACATTATTCCACACGATGACACATTAAGCTGCTTGCATGCAGACTTGCAGACTAAATACTTGGGAAAATAGTTGCTTTTCCAGTTTCAACATGTGACTGCGACAAATTTTGGGTTGTTTCGCATATGGTTAAGACATTCAGCAAATCTCTTCAACTCATCTTCAAGATTATTTTCCGAAACAAGCTTCATCAACCGAGCTTTGCTGAAGCGTGTAAAAACTTTACTCCATTTTTGTTTGTAAGTTAGCTGATTTGATTATTTGTTAAGCTTGAATCATCATCACCTTTCTCAAATGCTTTCAGTTTTTCACAAAGTTTATTTTGACAAGCAGTTTGAAGCATCCTTGGTTTTGACATTTTTGTCGTCGTGTAAACCCCTTGGTTGTTTGAAATTACTCGTATCCGGCCTCTTGCGATATTTTCCATTTATTATACAAAAGAAAATTTCTTTAACATGGCTAATTTTTTTTTCCTTGTAACAAAGAACCATCGTTACTGTAAAAAACTAGAAGAAATCGTTAAAAAGCACAGGTCAAAAAATTATTCAAGGCTTCGTCAACAAGATCTATTAGATATTATTGGAAGATGTCTTCCAAAGGCATGTGCGTGATAAACAAAATCAAGAACAGTCTTCAACGTCTTTAAATCCGCTGGATAGCACCAACCCAGAAATACTCTAGATGTTCAAACACTTCAGGCACAACCATATCTTACTTCCACCACCACCGAAGAAAAAAACGTGAAGCAAACACTGGGAAAATGGGGTGATTGGCTTTTGCGATTTGTTCCAGAAGCTGCTACAAGACCAATCAACAATGATTAGGAAATACCCAAGAACAATTTATGAGCTTGTATCCAAAACTTCAGTTAAACGAAACCAAACAGTCCGCTTTGAAAAACTTTACAAGACAACATGTAATTGAACCAAGGCCTACTTAAGATACGGCCGGATATGTCACATTTTTCCGCCTGTTGTTAGCAGGCCGCTTGTCAGCCTGCTAGGTATGAATGAGTGAGGGTGCATAGTGTGTTTATAAGTGGTTCGTCAGGTGAGTTTTGAGTTTATATATTTAAAAATTGTGTTAGTTTGTCTATTCAGCCATTCTATTTATAAAACCATCTTCCCGGCGCATGTGCTTACTGACGAATGTGGTATTGAGCATCAGAGCGGTAAGCATACTAATCTACGCTGTACTGCACAAGACCTGACATTTCTGGAAGTTTTATTGTCAATGGTATGTACATCAGCTTTGTCAGTCAAATTTGCAGGAGCGCAGGCTTAAAAGTTAACGTTGCCAGTTCGTTTCTACTGAAAGCTACAGATTAGCTTTAGTCTTTTGATGAAGTGGTTGAAAACATTTGGTAGTTTTTGTAGATTGTCACGTGCAGTGTAGGCAACTGTTGCTTGGGTTTGCAGGGTGGGTTAACTTAGGTAGATTCTGTGTGGGGATAGGAGTTAGATGTAAAGGCAACTTTCAAATATAGTGCATGAGACTGCTGGACTGTGGCCATAAATTTTAACGCATTTCCTCTTTAGCTATCACGTATATTTCCAAAGCATGTGAAAACAGCAAATGTTTTGTGTGCCACCGTTAAAAAACAATTTGTTCAGGTGGTTTGACCTTGCCTGCAAGGCATTTTGCTTCCATAAACCATATAACCACATGCTAAGCCTTATACTCAGAGCAATAGACCTTTACTTTCTGCTATGTGTTGTTCCCTTTACATTATAAGTAGCTTCGTCCTGAGGAAATCTGCAGCTAAATGATCCCTGTTCCTTCGCAGCCTCCCACTCCTCCGTGCATTTTTAAAATCGGATTACTTGGAAGTCATCGCATCACTGTGTTACAACAACAATGATGGCGCCGTCCATGCGTGTACTTTTTACCAGTACCACATATATATGTTCAGGGCCGGCGCAAACCTTCCAGCACCCTAGGCAAGATAATTCTCAGCGCCCCTTCATAGCTTATAACGTCATGACTTTGATTCAGGAAATTTTCGATCAACAAACCGTATACAATTGAGTTTAAGGAGGCCACACATGTCCAGGATAAGTTTTTAAAGTTATTAAACGACATAAGTTTGCAACTGGAATTTTCAAAACAGGGTTAATGTCATTTTTCATAAGATCAAGGAATGAATGCCCAGTCAGTTCTAGTTTAGCCATTTATAACATTTGCTTGAAGCAGCATTCTCACAATAAGGCTGAACGCTTGTCAGGTTTGTGTGGATGAGTGTTCACCGTGAAAACATCAGTAGCCTATACACAGGGGCGCAGCCAGGAATTTCGTTCGGGAGGGGCTAGTCACTGACGTCGTCAGATTTCAAACTTTAGCTATTTTGCACAAAGACCATTTTGATGTCACTGGTCAATTTCTGGTCTATTACAACAGGATATGACGTCAAATCTCTTCTATCAGTCGGCATCGATAAATTTTAACAAAGACAAGAAAACGTTTGCTTTCGCAGTGATCTTTATCAAGCAGTTGTTAATTAAATAGTTTTCAATGAACAATAAGAGTAGCAGAAAACGAAGCACCGTGTAATGATGTCGTAGAGAATATCACTGATTATGCCTATTGAATAAGTCAAAATCAACTAAAAGTATGGAAGTGGATTCATAGGAACAAATCAGATGGTGCCAATAGCCAAATTTTGACTTTACAAAATACCTGCGAGCACAATTAAAAGATAAAATCCAGTCTGCGTTTCTTTTTGAACAACTCGTCGATAATCATCTCAGGATCAACTGTCACATCCCGATTACACGTCAAAAAAGCCAATCCATCAGACGGTTTTGCCCAGGCCCGTAACCAGCTTGGAACACCAGGTGGGGCGAAGAGTTTTCTGAGAGGGGTCTAAATTGTTAAACTATGTCCAATCAGGCCCGTAACTAGCTTGGGACACCAAAGGTGGCAAAGAGTTTTCTGAGAAGGGTCCAAATTTTTCAAACTGTGTCCAATAGTTTTCAACTATGCTCAAAAGATTTTTCTAGGGGGGGCGAAAAGTTTTGCAGGGGGAGCTTCGCCCCCCCTTTCCTCCTGGTTGCGGGCCAATGTCGAATATTTTTAAGTATGTCCAACACATTTTACAGGGGGGGCGAAAAATCTTCTAGCTAGTTACGGGCCAGTTTTTGCCCTAAAGTGCTGCGTAAATAAGCTACCAACCGTTGAAGCGTTGAAAATGAACGTTCATTTGTTGCTGCTGCAACTGGTAACATTGCAAATAAGTGCAACAGTGTGTGAATGTTTGAGACAAAGACACAATTGGAGTGTCTCTATAAGGTTTAACTCGCAGCACAGAGTTTGGGTTACTGGCTCAGGGGCTATGAGGGGGGGTCTAGCAGGCACATTGTTCCGGGGCACAACAGCTACTGTGGGGCCTGAAACCGAAGGACAGGCCTGCAATCAGGTTGAGAGACCAAGGGTGTGAAGAGTGTTTTGATAAGAACACATTGTTTTTAAACTATGTCCAATAGTTTTTAACTTTGTCCAGCACATTTTTCCAGGATAACAAAAATTTTTCTAGGGGGGCCTTCGCCCTCTGTTACTCCCCTATTTTCTGGCCTGCTGAAGGAGCGATTGAGTATTTGTTACTAACACAATCGGAATTGTGTAGCGAAATTAATCCCGCCCGGTGATAAAACTGGTTTGGCCCAAAGGATTTGGTGAGAAGTGTGATGTATTTTAATATGAATTGCTGGCAGTGCATTTTCCTGATACGATGTATTGATAATTATTAACAGCAATTATTGTTTAACTTGGAGGTTTGCCTATTTTGTCGAATTTAAGACATTTGCGATTACTGTCCCAGTGTGTCGATTCAACTGAATATTCCCTTAAGTCTTTTATTTTTAAACATTTTCAAACAAATCTTTAATAAAAACTCTCTAATAAACCAAGAATTTTAAACTAAAAGATACTTCCAACGAAATTCGATTGGAAACATGCCAGTTCACAATACAATCTAATATAAAAGCAGTAGCCCTCGAATGTTGGGCATATTTGTAAGATAATAACTGAAAAATTTAAAATTAACAAATAACTGCAGTGCAGGACGCAAGTGCTAAAAGTGCACAGCGAAGGTGTGCTGTGCATTTTGCTGATTGTTCAACTTTCGCCACAAGTTGATACAAGGTCGAATCGGATGTGAGTTTAGGATTAGCGGACATACCCAGAAATCCGAAGATTTCGAAACATACAGGAGAAACTTGCCACTTACAAAATTTCGACAATGCTTTAAAGCAGTGGTCGCGGCCATGTGGCCCATGTGAATTATTTCCAAATCTTTGTATTAGCTTGAGAATATTCTTGACAATTCCAGCTACAATAGCATCTGCTGAAAGATTTTCAGCAAGCTTAAACTTGTAAAAAATTATTTGCGATCTGCTATGTCACCAAATCGACTTGTTGACCTTGCAAGATTAAACATTGAGTCTAGCATTTCCAGATAAGTTGATTTTTATAGTGTTATTAGAAATTTTGCGAATAAGAATAAGAGAATATTGCTTATATAATAGTTAAATAATTATTTTCTAATTTTGTCGTAGATTATATTTTACTATGAAAACTTAAAATTCATGTTTGAAAACTGGTAATATGGTCACATTTCCTGAGTACCGTTATGTTTTAACGTAATGTTTCATATGATCAATAAACGAGTACTTCTTGTTGAAGAATGATGCACATTAATTAGCCTCAATTTTCATTTATTTCAAAATAATTTTTCAAGTCTCAGAGGCCCTAAATGGGTTTTGTTCCGCCTAAAAAAACTCTCTCTTGGAGGCCCAATACTGGCTCCCTGCACCACGTAAATATCCATCTGTCATATTCTGCTCTCAAGACTAACGATCGAAGAAGAGTCAACACCAAATTTCACACAAACTCACAATGGCTGTTTGGTGACTAGCAATGGTTTGCCTGCTAATGATTTTTTATATTTGCTCTCTGAAACTGTAAGAAATGTGATGTTAACAAAGTTTGTGTGCTGAGCTGACAGTGGCTTGTTGTACATTTCAAATTTGAGTCCCTTCTACCTGGCTTCGCATACCCCACTAGCCACAATGCCAACCGTGCTGTGAGAAACGTTGCGTTGCTGCACAACACTCCATTGCGTGGTGCGCTTCGGGTTGATCATGTCTTGACCAAGTATGTTTCTATTTGGTTCGACAATACTTAATGCAAATAATCCTCTCAAAAATCTCATCTGAATTTGTACTCGTTTGCAAGAAAGCTGCGCCCTTGCATTTAATTCAGGCTACACCTCAGCTCGTGTTGTCCGCATTAATTGGCAACTTTGCCAACAAAGTTTCATGCTTTAGTCGCATAGTTTTGAATCCAATCGCAAAAAGTTACGTTGAACCTTGGTCAGTGAGAGAACACGACACTACATGAGTGTGACTGTTCCTTCCGTTTGTTTTCGAACAGTTGAGATTGATATAAAACACCAGCGAAAAATCTTAACAAGTTTTTCGGGGGGGGGCTGGTCTCTTCGGCCTCATTCTGGCTGCGCCTCTGCCTATAGAGTCCTGCGCAGGCGGGTTTACCCGCGCGGGTTGCCGGTACCCTCATTTGCGGGGCGGGTGCGGGAACCCATACTGCTTTGCTTGCAGGTGCAGGGCGGTTGCGGGTTGAACTGGCTGTGGGGCGGGCGCGGGTTGAACTTGCTGCGGATGCGGGGCGGGCGCGGGATGAGAAATTATTCATGCGGGTAAATGAGCGTTCAGGCAAAGCACATGAACTTATTCAGCTCAAAAATCGCAAAACACGTGGATGTACTGAAGTTGCTTGCCAGGATTGCGCTTAGGACAGTAGGCCAGCAGCAGTTAAAACATTATGATGTAACAACCCATTGTTGGGAAACATTAGTTCAGGCTCTTGCCTTGTGGTGGGCAATTGACCACTTTCCAATGCAACCGTCGTACGTGTAGAGGAATAATTCAGTCTTGCAACCCTTCTAAATGAATAAGACAGTTCGCACAGCTAGTCACAAGTCACAACTGGTCTGAAACGTGTTTTTTATCACCTCAATTCTGTTGACTGTGGAAGATCAGATCTGTGGAAAAGTTTTGGTTGCCAATGATAAAAATGGATAGCTTGATTTTGCTTCTTGTTAGACTCGTTTTCAGGCGTTATAAGTAGGGCAAGTTTTGCAACTTTTTTACAGCTTCCTAAAAGCGTACTCAGAATTTACGTAGTCTGATGTTTTATGCTGGTTTCAGGAATTTTATACGGCGACTTTCTTCTTTTTTACATGCCACTTTTCCTGCAACTTCCACCAAGTATTTTGCAAAGTGTAGAAGTTTGATTTTTTAAAAACATGCTTTAGAACTATTTCAGTATAGTTCTGTTCTCTTTTATAACCGAATCGAACTGAATAGTGACCTAAAAGCAAATTGTAGAAATGACCCGGTCAAACATCAGTCCACAACTGCACGCCAAATTGTTAAAATGCCAAGCAACTTCATGCACTGTGGAGCTTGCCAAAAACTTCATGCACAATTTTAGCATGCTACGCAAACTGTTGGCGAAAGATCGCCATTTCTCCCAAGGTAATGTTTGGAAATATTTAGGAATTATTTAGCATTAAATGTAAACAAATCGTTTGAGTAAATCACTCTCGTTTAAAATGCTTGTGCACAAATGAAAATTTTTACTGCAAATATTGTTAAAATTAATGCATGCTTCTCACGATTTCATTGCAACAAAAACTTGCCCTAGTTGTGAGTTTTCAGTAGTTTTCGAACAGCTGCGGGTTTAAGACCGAAAAAGTCCGGTGCGGGGCGGGTGCGGGTTGGCATGGTCTGCGGGGCGGGTTGGAAGTGTACGGGTGTGGGACGGGTACGGGCAAGATTTCTCAAATCCCTGCGGGTGCGGGGTGGGTTTAAATTTTGCAGGTGTGGGGCGGGAGCGGACAAAAAATTTCAACCCGCGCAGGACTCTACTAGCCTACAGCCGACAAGCAAGGTTTTATTGAAACGGTGTTTGATTGCTTTGGACGAGATCTTAGACGTTTGCAGCCCTTTTTTACGTGATGCTGGCAAGTCTTGCTAGGCAAAATAAAGACATGATTGTGGTTTTGTTAAAGACCATGGCAATTTGTTTCTTTGTAAATAAGTACCTTTCCTGAAAAATGTGCAGATAGTCTATGTGCAACTTATTGCAATATACCTGGCTATTGCTGCCAACGAAGNGCATTTTTTGTGTCCACTGTCGTCAAATGGAGCAATTTCTTTTTGCATAGAATGGGTAAAGCGCTTTGTGAACGTCCGTTTACATTGCATCATCAGCAACCTGAAAAATATAGGACTGAGCAAAATGTCGTCGTTGCTACCCTGGAAAAATTTCTGCGGACGCCAATGGAAAGGAGGATTGGGGCCATTCTAAGCAAAGTTTGCCGATTGCTACTGTACGCAATACTACTGAACGGATCTTCAGCAAGTTGAAGCTAATCACAGCGTTTCACAGATCAACTACAACTGATGAAAGGCTAACAAATCTGGCAATGATGTCTATTGAAAGTGAAACTGCTGAAACATTAGATATGACTGAGTTGACAGAAACATTTGCGTTTTAGAAAACTTGCAAAAAGTCATTTTCCTAGGTTGAAGGATAGCAAATGCTTAAGTCCTTCTGCTTTCTACGTTGTGCTGATACTGCAGAAATTGATTTTATAAGCATTTGTTAACATAAATCGATGTTTTTGTTTACATAAATTCTGTGATAAATGAAATGTATTGCATATTGGGAGCCCCAACGTCCAGGCTCTGGGGGGTTTCCAACCACCTAGCGCCGGCCCTGATTGCATGACACAAACTTTGTAATGATTGGAAGTGGGTTAAAGAACTGTTGGAAATTATTGCTTATGAAGCGTAGACGCAGAGCACTGGAAACTGCGCCAAAGTTTTTGCCTGCCAAATATTTGTGCTGAAAAAATATATTCAAAAATGTGCAATCGTAAGAAAAGCACCACAAACAATTCGTAGAGCTTTGAGCTATCGTGTGCTGGTTCTTCACAATTTACTAAAATTTTGGCTTGGGTTATAATGATGAGCTACTGTGCTCTTGTGTGGTTTTTACTTGAGCACACAAATTCACTAGTCTACTGAGGTTGTTATTTTTGGGAGTTACTAGCTTACAGTTTCGAAACAATCAAAAAACTGTGATGAACCGATTTCTTAGACATGGTTGATAGGCATTTTGCAAAAGTGCCGGTGAATATGCGATGTACTGATATCTATCACTTTTCTGTAGAAAATATGACCTGAACAGTGGAAATAAGAAGAAAACAGAAACATCCACTGATGGCAATACTTCAGAGCCACAACCGACGAAAAATGAAGCTGTTCATGCAAAACCAGGTAGTTCAACCCTTGCTTGAATTGCAACATTTTTTCGAATATCGCAAATATAGAAGTTACGTATGTGGATATCAACCTGTCTAACAATAGATTAGAGCGAATGTAACCACATAAAAAACATACTAGAAAGTTATAATCTCAGAAATATAGGCAGGGGCGTATCCAGTGAAATGCTATTGTACACGAAATATTATCAAAGGCTGCTGGTTGATGCTTTTAGCCGCTTCAAGTGTTGCAGCATGCGCATTTCAAGAAGGTTCCACCAGTAAAATGTAAATACAACATTGGCATTTGATCAAGCACTGCCAGAACAACGTTGTTGCGGAGTTCAGGATGAAGTAGACGAAGCACTGATGGTCCAAGAGAGCAAAGAACAGGGATCAGTGCGGTGGAAGACTTACCAGATATACATGAAGGCATTTGGCGGGTAAGAGATACAGTAGGAATTACCAAAGCATTTCTTTTGCTTAAATACATATGTTAAGTAGCCTGAATGACTCATTTACAACTCAATTACTGCATGGTCAAACAAGAACTCAATGTGAAACCCGAAATGAATGGCGAAATTAACGGAAATGATCCGTCGTGTCGAGAAATAGCGAACAGAACGAATTATAAACTTACTTAATAGTGCAGACATGGGGCGATTTCAGCACAAATGTAATCGGTTACGATTACTTTGAAAGCAGGGTTTTGCTAAGGAATTTGTTACGTACCCGGCATATATCTGTAGGGACCCGATTCATCTGATTCTAGGCACCCGATGATAATTTTCTCTGATTCTAGAGATCCGATTTCCAATTCTAGGGACCAGAATCGGGTCCCTAAAACACCTTAAAAACCCTAATTGAAAGTAATCGCGATTGCATTTGTCTTGAGATATCCTCAGAAAGAAAACAAAATCCATTTATGTGGTTTGAATTTGATGTAAGTATTTTTCAGGCAGTGAAAGATATCAACGAAGGCAGTAAACGAAATTACAAATCACTAAGGAGTAAGAACTAAAAAAATCACATTGATTTTTGCTCAGATATTTGTGCAGTCAGAGTCAACAAACGGCTCAAATTTTAATTAAAGAAAAATAGTTAATGTTTAAAATCTTTGTTGCAGTTGATAAGCATTAACAATTCGAATCTTCCATCAGTGAAACGACAGCTAATACGCTTAAATTCTAGCCCAGCAGCGCTGAAAAATCGTTTGTTACTAAATTTAAATTTGCTAACTATTTCTTCAAAGTGGGTTATGATGTTTCCAGGTGCGTGATGACCATTGGATTGTCTGCAAGCCAGCAAAGCATTGTGTGATATTTAATTTGAAATGAAAGAAACAGCAATGCCAATAAAGCCGCTCATCTGTCTATTTGACCAAAAGTCAATGCCTGGTCATCAAACGGTCACTGGTTTTGTTGACCTTTTTACCAGTATCTGATGGACGATCCCTGTTGACATGCTAGTTATCAGTATAGTGGATGGATGTGCATGTGTGCAGATGCTTTCGACTTGGGTTGAATTACTTATTCCTCCGAAAAAGTAAAACAACTGTACTGATTATTAGTGCAACCAAAAGCCAAACTGCCTTTTTCAAAGTTTATGCAACGTCCACAAATCAAATTTCACGCTGATACCTTGAGCTACACCAAAGGTATTAAAGTGTTTTTGCGTCTTCTGACGTAATAGTGCTTTTTGCCCACTATTGGCCGATTGAATATAAAGTAGGCTAGGTGTGGTAAGCCTGAAACGTGGTCTCACAGTACTTGGTTTGGTGCTCAGCGCAGTATGCCTATGTAGAAACTTCGAAGGCAATGATGTGATGCTTTACTTGGTGCTTAAGCATAACAATGTGAACGTTCTCAGTGACATCAGGATATTTATCGACACTGGATATTTCTCTTGTTTTTTTCGGATTGATTTTCGTTCATGGTTTGTTACCTAGTTTCATTGGGTCTTTCACACTTTCATTTTTGTTTCATTTCAACACCATGCAGGCTTTGTTTAACTTACTGGTTTGATTTCTAAAATACGCTTTGTGTTCCGCATTTGAGTTGCAAACGCAGGATATTGATAGGTCAAAATAAAGTCAAATTTTGTAAATTATGAAGTCAAAATTTTACGTTTTCACGTCAAAAAATGGTTGCTCAACTAGTTATATACGTATAACCTACTGCAGCACTTATAGGCCTATTTATGGATTCACTCTGAATGTATATACATAAAACCAACATGTACCCTCGTGATGTAAGGCTAACGTTTCTGTTACCGAAGTGTCAATTTGTTGATTACTCCTAGGAAAAGTTAGTGTTTTTCTACAATTGTTTCGATGTCAACATTCTCCAGCAAGTTTTTTACTGACTACGTTTTATACCCGCAGGACCGAAGATGTATTTAAATGTGCGACACCTGTCTACCTGTGCAAATAAATTGTGATGGCTGCACTTGCGTACGTCACTACTGTGACTTTACCATTGTAACCAGCGATAAAGGAGGAAACCCAGCCTCCAAAACCGCGCATTGACGTAGCGCGAAAGTGATCGTCGATTATGATTAAATTGGTGCTGAATTCGATTACGATTATATCTCAGTTTTGGTCAGTTTGATCGATTGCGATTACGATTCCTCCAAAAATTGTAATCGATTACGGTTACGATTACCCCATGTCTGGCTACGTGATAATAAAGGACCAAAAATGCACTAGAACGCCAAAATTATTTCAAATTCAGTTTTATAGCGATATAGAAATAGTTTAAAGCTCTGAAAAATTCAGGAGAACAACCCTATACCGTTACATGTAAGATACAGAGATACAGTGCTTTAATCTTTCATCATCAAGGCAATCTGCCTTACGGCAGGTCTCTCATGACATCCCTACGCCATTTTTCTCTATCCTCGGCTCTTCTTTTCATTTGTGCATAAGTGCCAGTCATGATATCATCTACCATTTTAATTCTTTTCCTTCCTCTTGGGCCTTTTCCCTTCATTCCTTCCTTTTGGGCCTTTTCCCTTCATTTTAATCTTTATGATTTACAAATTCCGAACAATGTGTATGTTTTTGTGATGATTCTAGGTACATATTAAGCTTCATGACCTTCCTAGTTTTCTTCGCTTACATCTTTGTAATAACTGCTACCAATTTCTGGCTGACGTACTGGATCAACGAGGGGGGAAAGGTAAGATATTTTTTGTTAACTACGTGTGGTGTTTGAGGTTTTGAATAAAGTGTTAAACTTCACAAATCAACTGTCTCAATTTTTGCTCAGGTAAAAAGAGATCTTCAACCTCCTTCACAAAATCTAATTTTAACTTCTATTTATTTCTACCATGTGTATGTTTTGCTAACTCAGCTTTAGGTGTGCCAACTTAAGAGTGTTAATTGAATTGATAACTCCACTCACCTCGAGAAGTAAAAGATTTCTTATCTATTGTCAAAGTTGTTTGAAAAAGTTCCTTATCACAGAGGATACTCTTATTTGACAGAACACAATCTAATTGACAAAAGACAATACGGTTTTGGAGAAAATCACTCAACTGAACTAGCCATTACAACTATTTATGATGAACTACTCAGAAACCTTGATAATAAATTAATAACATGTTCCTTATCTCCAGACCTATCAAAAGCATTTGACTGCTGTTACCATGAAATTTTACTTGATAAACTTTATCACTATGGTATCAGAGGTGTTTCTCATAAACTATTCGCAAATTTTCTGCATAATAGAATGCAGTGCACTAAGATAAGGGCATTTAAATCTTCATACAAAAGGATATCTTGCGGGTCCCCCAGGGTAGTGTTATTTCGTCTTTACTTTTCCTTATTTACACTAACGATATCACAAAAGCTTCCTCTTTTCATACTACCTTATTTGCTGATGATATTAATGTCCATATGTCAATTTCCTGTTTTAATGTTCTACAGACAACTGTTAACCTTGAATTATGTAAAATTGACCACTGGTGGAGAGCCAACAAGCTTTCTCTTAACTACAATAAGACTAATTTTATGCTATTAACTTCTCGAAAACACAATCCTGCTTCATTTAAAGTTACCATAAAT
>JGI24159J19872_10002063_pt1 | contig 23352 bp, 10 predicted proteins | sample Ectturendosymbi4_FD_19872 | JGI IMG/M metagenome (IMG submission 19872) | reverse complement strand
CCTTACAGACAGGACACCGAAAAACCTTGAGGTTATCGAGGCAAGTGCCACAGCAGTGCCGGATTAAGGTATTGCGGGGCATCGTGAAGTGTGTGGGCAAGGCATCCGTGTTTCTAGCTTTACTCTCTGCATGCCCTATCCAGTTCGCATCGTGACATGACAATCTGAGTGTATCGCATGTTGACCGCCAGTGTTGCCAGATGGTTGTGACCTAAATCTGCTAAATGGGTGGCAGAAAACTGCTACATTCTGCTAAAAGTAGTGTCACAAAATTTCAGCTAAAATCTGCTAAAAGCAGTGAAATTTTGGTAAAAATCTGTTATTTTTGCAAAGATTAAGATAAACCTATGAGGTTATTCAACATATTAATTTTTCGTCTTGCACTCGCTCTCAATGAGCAGGGGCTGAAAATGCCGATATTAGCCAATACACTTTTCGGCCCACAAATTTATTTCAGTCAACATTGTGAGCAACGTAACTGCAGCTTACCTCGTTTTTTTGAATGGCGCAAAGTTCTTGACCAGCTATGTCCAACCCGCGCCCAAATCAAAGGTTTGTGTGGCCCAGTTTAGGTTTTCGCTGTAGCAAAAGTATCCTATACTCTGACAACCTGTCCTTGTTTTGATAATCTTGAATTTGACATCTGTGATACAGGGGGTCTTCACTGCCTCTTTAACACGTCTGTTATCATTGCGGTTCGCATTCGAAAAAATTTAGTTTGCTAAGCTCAAAGTAAGCTTTTAAATGTGCGGCCCTCATAAATATGTCATTCAATGTGCGGCCCTGGTTAAAGTTGTGCAACAATTTTTGGCTCATTAAGACATTTGGGTTGGACATAGCTGTTCTTGACGATCTGTTTCAAATGGTTCATGTTTTACAGTAAAACAATGCTCAGCGATAAATAATCTGAGCATAGCTGTAGCCCTACAATTTTTAAGTCTACTCTTGGTAATTTAAAACTTTGTGTCACATTAGGGGGCATGCAAAAAGTTCTTTAGTCTTATCTGACTGCTTTTGCTATCAGTTATGCTTTTCAAGCATACAATATTTCGCTATGATTGCATTACTGCAAACTTCGCAAAAGGCATTTCTTGAATCAGCAGGATAAGTAGTAAGCACCGAGTCAACTTTTAAGATCTGAATCTTNCAAACATATCTGTCGAAACTTTTGCCAGCTTTGGCTTGNCAGGAANTTTTTTGCCAGACATTACTATANGCTACTTACTAGCGTGTCTGAACCACTTGNAAATATCGTGTCGTGGGATAAAAACATATTCTGCCAATGATGTGATTTAACCTAACGCACTCACTAAGCACACAAGCAAATCATTTAGGCTTCACCAAGCCATCTACTGTAATTAGGCCTACTTGTTATTAGGATACTTGAAGCAGCTTCGTTGCATCATAATAAAAATTCCGCATAATTGCAGGCAGCTGGTTATGCTTTGTCCTGGTGTTACATAATTAAAAACGTTAGAAAAAATAGGGCATATTTATTGATGAAGAAAATGTAAAAGTTTTTCATCTTGAAAAACTGTTGAAACAGGTTTTTGGTCAGGAGTTTGTTACCTGCTAAACCTAAGAAACGGTTAGTAAAATCCTGCTAGAAAATCAGCTAGTTGGTAGATTGAAAATTTTACAGCTAGCACTGAGAAAAAGTAGCAAATTAACTAAAATGGCAACACTGCTGACCGCAATCTTATGCCTATTGCTACGCTTTTTGTTGTACCTTTTATACGCCTTTTGTTACTTAACTGTAAAAAAAAGAATCAAACAAGCATTTCCGGAAACAGAAAGCGTTCAATTGANAACCCTTGCTTACCACNTATGGCAAATGTAACAAAATACTGACTTTTAGACCGAAAAAAATCTCATACATAATGTAATAAAGGAGATATATTGCAGACGACCGCGGGGTCCCCAAAAGAGCGGGGCCCGTAGCAATTGCTACATTTTCTACTATTGTTAATCCGGCACTGTGACCCAGCACAATGAAACATTTCCATGATAGCTATACTGTATATATCACGAAAGTATGAACAAAGGCACATATAAGAGTGAAACAATTCTGAGATAAAGACGATAGAAATAGTTCAGTTACCTTTATACAAAATGTCAAACGCCACGCTACAAACCACTTAAGAAATCAGAAACGCATGCAAAACATACGCGTAAACGGTGAGACTGATGAAGTGAATGTATGTTTATTAGATGTATCCAGTAGTAATATTTTCGGCAATTCATCTCTTTCGAAAGAAATTATTTCTGGTAATCATGTTTCAGAAAAAAAGTGGTACAAAGGATGCAGGATTAGCGCGGCCTGGCTAAAGTCCAATATTCAGGTCTTGAATCCATTGATCTTGACAAAAAAAATTATTTGAGATGTCGTGTGTTGCAACTTCAGCAAAGCAGGAAAAGCAAATAGAAATGGACACGTTCCTATAGCACGGGCCTGCACAACTCAGAAAGCTCGAAGGGCCAAATTGATCAACATAAACTTGCCGTGGGCTGCAAAGTCTATTATTTCGTTGAATTTTGGAAGAAATTCTGAAACGGCAATTAACCGAAGTTGTTAAGCCCCAAAAATGTAAAGCAAATTGATCACAGGTCATTTCGTAGGGAAACTAGTTTCGTGTTTTTATGCGCCAAACGCGAAACTAGTTTCCTTGTGAAAAAACTATTGATTATCGATTTACTTCCGCTATTTTTGTGACTTCTTCGTCGTTTGAGTCAGTTGTTACTATTCACTATTGACTGCACTAAATCTCGGGGCAGACGTTGAACAGCCATTGAGCTGTCTCATCGTCCAGAACCGTTACGCCGTGCAGTTTATGGGGGAATCGATGAATCGGACATTGGAGGACGACATGGTCAACGGTTTGTTCTTCTGCACCACACTCACAGGCAGCAGAAGGGACTATGCCCCATTTGTTGAGAATTTTCGGCACCCCTGCAGTGATTCGGCGCCCTAGGAATTGTGCCCCTCTTGCCCCCCTCGTTACGCCCCTTTATGCAGGCAGGAGCGGAAACGTCCGACACCGGTACGGAGGCGGTTACGCCTGATCCACGCTGTCCTTGGCAGGGCCATTCCAGGAAGGTGGGTGCCGGTTTCGGGTATGAAAGTGCTGAGTCTCGTGGTGTTGTCCACATTCCATCGGTAATCCGCTCAGAGCACCGCACGAATGTTGCTGTTGTTGTTGTGCGGCGGTTACAAATGGGTGTGTCGATTTGAGACGCCGTGCGTGCCCACACGGTGGACAGGTGAGCAGTGGAGCAGATGTCCAGGTGCCATGGCACGACGTGCTAGAGACAGTGTCCTCTTTTGCGACGAAGCTCAGCAGGTTGGATGCCTGCGAGGCAGAACCGTTGCTAGAAAGTCGTCAATAGGGGGATTTATGTTTGTGCGGAGGGGCTTTGCGTTTGTGCAGGGGGGCTTGATATTCGAATTTGACAAATGTTTCACTAGTTTATAGTGTTTTCATATTTCCATTTTGGGGGGGCTTTGAGCTTTGTTTGGGGGAGCTGAAACTGTCAAACAATAATTGACCATTTAATCGGCAATGTGCACTCTGCGGCAGTCGCTGCTGGCAACGCCAAGTGGCTCTGGGTCTCGCAGTCGGACGCCCACAGTTGAGTAGCGGTTATGAAAAATATGAAGAGAACTTGATCTCGAATCTAATTAGGATTGCGGTCGACGTCTACAATGAATGTATGATGAAAACGTTGTCCGCAAGATCGTGGTCAAGTCGTTCTCTAACTCAACAACATGCTGAGAACCAGGTGGCATATACAGAGATTGTGGTCTTGACTGCCCGTTAGCACCGTTTGAACCTGCTGATGGACGTCTTCGCTAAAAAAAACCCTACACAGTATTCGGAAATGCTTGAGACAGTAAGATCTTTGGAACAAGAAATGGGTAACAACTTTGTTAAAGCAAGCTGACTGTGTTTCTCTCCAAGCGGACAAATCAGTTGATAAGAACAACGTGGAGAGTCTTTTTATTACTGCTCGATACTTTGATCGAGAGTAGGTCACTGGCATAAAAGTGGCCTTCCAGGGCAAAGCACACAGAGAACTTCTCGGCGCAGAAAGCATGTTGCAAGCTTTGCCAGACTTGTTTGTTTCTCAGGACATGATGCAGGTTATGCAAGAGAAGCTTGGTCTGACTACTGACGGCGAAGCTGCTAACACCGGTTCCAAAACCGGCTTCTGGAAGAAACTGAAAAACAAACTTGGACGTGGGTTTCTTACATTTTAGTGCGCAGCGCATCGAAGTAATCTAGGGTTTGAAGAACTCGAAACAATTGCAGAGTTCCGGCATTGGAAAGCAGATATTACTGCAATAGCGTTTTTTCATCGATCATCGCATTATCGTGAGGAAGGTCTTGAAAAGCAGCCACTTCAGCCGACGCGTCTTTTACATAGAAGATGCCCAACTACCACGACGTTCAGTTTGTAGAACACTTAGTGAAGCAAGTTAGAACCGTTCAGAGCAATTTCCCAAATATGCGTTGTCACTGGCGAGACCTTCTTGACAACCTGTTTCCGAGAAAAGGGAGAAACATCAGGTTAGCGGGTTTTTGAAAACGTCTTTTACAGGGAAGATGCCCAACTACCACGACGTTCAGTTTGTAGAACACTTAGTGATGCATGTTAGAACCGTTCAGAGCAATCTCCCAAGTATGCGTTGTCACTGGCGAGACCTTCTTGACAACCCTGTTTCCGAGAAAAGGGAGAAACATCAGGTTAGCGGGATTTTGAAAATATGGAGAAGGAACTCATTAATTGAGAGAATAACGGTACTAAAGACGGATGGACAACGGCAATTTGAAACATTTCAAAATAAAGCTCAGCGAAGTTTAATTACTTTCCTGACTTGCTCTTCAAGCACGAGCAGGTTTTGGCTCATTTAAACATGATGAAAACAAAGCCATTTCCAGGAGGAAAACAAGAAGACTTGAGGTCGAATGCAGAACCGGAACTATTGACTGTTGGCAAGAGTAAAACACCTCACAAGCATGTCGCAAAACCTGACAGACCCATTGCAGCTATTCGTTGTGAGCTCATATTGACAGCGTACAACTTTTGACATAGTCGGACCGCCTGCATGGCGAAAAAGAAAAAAGTGCCCGGAATATTTTGAAAATTGCCAACGCCAGCAACTCTAACGAGCTTATAAGTGCTGGCATGTGAAGAATTAGTTGATAAGATATATTGCAGCTAATTTCATCACATGTATCAAAAACATATATGATACATTACGTTGCAGCTGGGTAAAAATATTATTAAGCACTTTATCAAGAGGTGTTGTTGAAATATGAACACAAAATGGTGGAAGTGAAGTACGAGGCAAACTTAAATTTGATTTGTTGGTTCGAAAAGTCTTTTTGCATAACAATTTTTTCAAACCTGTGAACATCCCAATAATTCGTGGGCGTTAGATCATACGAATATGCACATATGTACCCTCCCATAAGCGTAGCCAGGGGTCGCCAAAGAGGCCATGCCCTCCCCGAAATTTTTAGAAAATATAGTCATTTTGTGCTTTTAGAAGTGTTTTTCCAAACAAAATAGTGTTATTCGCTTAAAATCAAACATTTTGACCCCTCAAATTGTTTGGACCCCCCCAAATGTCTGGGCTGGCTACGCTACTGTACCCTCCTTAGATCACGGGTTAGCCTAACAAACACGCTTTCAAGCTGTGACATTTCATCAAACAACAACACTAAAGAGTGGAAGAAAACGCGAGGCGGAAATCGCGGAACTTCAGCAAACAGGCACTTGCAGAAAACACGAGAATTGGAGACATAAGCGTTAACGCCTTTTTCTGCCCATCATTTACTCTTAAGAACTACGCGCATTTATTTGCTATGCTTTTAGCGCGTCTCCTGTTGAATTCCGTTTTCAGATAGAAGCTTGGTGGCGGAAATTTTTGGAAAGGAGAGTGTTGAGGAATGCGCTGAGAGCGCAGTGGGCTTGTTCACCGTGCAAGGAGCGAGACAGTTGCGACTCAGTCACTGCCAAGGTTTAGGAGCTGCTAAAGAAGTCGAGGGGAGGTTCAGTACTCAACAAGTCTGCTCAGTGCTGTTTGATTTCTTGTCTTCACAGCATGATTGCAGAACTAGCTGAAAAGCATCTCATTATCGTTAAAACAGACCTGCGATCATCGATGTCAAAGTCAACGGTAAAACAATTACCAAAGACTACCATCGCTCTCGCTGGCACAGCAACTGCCTATTATGATCCCAGATCCGCAGGTTGTAAGTTTCTCAACATGAAGCATAGGAGATTCAGCAACAGTGACTTTAGGATCTCAAACAATGCGACTTTGTAAAAACTTTCTACCAAAGAGAAATTAGTGTGAAACTCCCAATGTGAATTCCGCAACGATTGAGCTGTTTGTCCCAAAATAATAAAATTCAGTTCGGTGACACCGAAAGGTTTGGTTGTTCGGTTTTCACGACACTAACACAAAACCAAAAAATGTATCACCGCGTGATCCAGTTGAAAGACCATCAGCTTGTCGTGTCAGCTGAACCAAAGAGCAAACAAAGCAAGAAATTTACACAAAAATCTGTATCGGGCTGATTCCTGTCACGTAGAAATCAACTGTGGTGTTCACGGGAGGTGTTTCTGTTTCCAAATGACAAAATCTAGTGGCGTTCAAAAGGTACTTTATAGAAATTCCGCTTGCCGTCAGACACGTAGTCAGTAAGTACGAAATTGCCATAAAATGTCGAAAATTATAGGAAAATTGTACTGTATTTGCTAATTTGCCTCCTTTCAGTTGGACGAATACGTATTCTCGTTTGGTCATCACCAGTAGTATTGCAGTTTTCCCAGCCAACTACACCTCCTGATTATTCTCGTGATTGTCGCTCAGTGAAAATTTCATATATTAGGCTGTAAACCAATGTGTTCAGTGCATACGTGTGGGAGCAGGCAAATTTTTGGGGGTGCGAAGGATTTTTGCCCGAATTTCCCCAAACTTGCCTAAAAAGTTCTCGGGCAACTCTTTGTATGAGTATTTCCTCCCACACAGATAATTTTTGGGATGACTTCCAAAAAAAGGTCTTCATGTGAATCTCCCCAAATTGAGCGCCATATTTTCAAAATCTAGCAACACTGGGCGCCATTTTTAGCCGTATTTTCAGGTAGTCTGCTTAGAATTTCAGATATTTTGCGAACATTTTCATCAGTTTTGCCCATGTTTTACGAATTTTGCCCGGATTTTTGACAAATGAAAATTTCGGTTTTTGACAAAAATGAAAAGCGAGAGCGATGGTAGTCATCATTTTGTGCCGCTTGCAATTAAGGGTGGCTAACAATTGAATAAATACGGTAGTCAGCTCTATTGTGTAAATTATGGTAATGTGCCTGTCTATCGCTGCCAACGAATCGCGTGTTTGTGACTGTTGCCGGAGCATAGGACATTTTCTTTGTGGTGTAGAAAAGGTAAAGCGTATTGCGAACGTCCATTTGCATTGCATCGTCAGCAACCTGAAAAGGATAAGCAATATGTCGACCTACCGCTTGGAGAAATTTCTGCGGACGCCCAGATTATTGATTAAACGGAACATTTAATCCTGGTCTGTGCCATTTCCATAAACAATAGAATGTTCAGCTTTCACGTGCAATTTCGTTCAACTGCGAATAGAGAAGTTATCAACGTTCGATTGGAAAAGTAAAATGGATAATTAAAGCAAAATGAATGCCTAGCAATTGCTTTGTGTGTTATGCTGGGAAGTTTCATCTTTATTGTTCTTAGCGCAAGCGTGCAATATAGGTTTTCTCACTAACAGCATACTGATGCCAGAACTCACAAGCTTAAAGGTATCAGGTTGAATTCAATGTCTTTTGAGCTTGTTTCATGTTAAAACTGATTTTGTTAAATAACATTGTCACTAAACAGTTTAAAAATTCTTAATGTTTTGAATGGCTTGGAACAAATAAAATGCTCGTTTTCTTCTTTTGGGAATCAGAGCTGCAGCGCGACGACGTCCTAATGATTTGACACTATGTGTTTTGAAAAGTTATAATATATTTGATTAATATCATTCAAGTGTTGGTTTTAGTTGTGCGTCTGCAGCTTCTGTGGATTCCGAAACAATGGCAAGGCGATTTTGCGATTGATGAAAACGGTTATGCGCTCGCTTCGAATCAACTGCTTATCGCTACAGTTTCATCACAGCGCCTAAAGCATGGGACAAACTTCGCTCCTCATGTAAAATTTGTACATACTTTGAAGAACATTAAACCTGTTTGCTTGGGTGGGTTTGAGTTATTACGATCTTCAGCGTTATAGGCAGTACGTCATTTTTCCAGTCATTTGTGGACCAAAGTGCTATACCATGTTTGCAAACACTGAGTGAACAATGTGCGGTTACCTCACAATTGTACGATCCTTGCTTTCTCGTGTTACCACAAAAGCAGCAAGGCTCATCTGCATACATTTTATCGACAAAAGGAGACTCGGCATCAGCTAATATTAGGTGATTGCGACAAACCGGTGGTTATACGGAAGAAATGACTGTGATGACCAGGTTTTGTAACAATTAGCAATGATTGTATATTTTTTTAGACAACGTATTGGTATAAGAACCAATGATTTCCATCATTTACCACTGCATTTTAAAAGCTTTATTGTAGACCCAGTAGCGGTATTTTATAAAAAGTGTTCCAACGCCGATCTTCCATTCAGTGACTTTACTGTGATCACCAAACCAGGGCATAAATTTTCAGCGTTGAGCCCGACTAGTTCACTCTTCCTCGGGCCTGATTTTTTAGGGCTTGTAGAGATAACACAAGGAGAGTGTAGCTGCTGTAAGTGGCTTGCGCTGAAGGTACGACTGTTGTTTGCATAACTCGGTAGTATTGTGACGCAGGATCACATTTATTGGGGTATTTTAATATTTTATTTTTTAAATGCAATGCAAGTATTTAAATCAATCCACACAGCGTGGACTTCGAGATAATGTTTTGGACGCTCTGAACGTGTGCAAACCACAGCGAAAGCTTTGTGCCGTGAAGATTTGCGAATCGATGTGTGTTTCAGATTTGCTGAACGAACCTGAAAAACACTTGCCATGCACAGTAAATTTGCTTGCTTCTAATAAAGTTCGCTTCGAATAAAGGAATCTCTGCAGTTAATCCCCCTTCGAATCGCAGTACCTTTTAGTCTGGCATCAGTTTGATTTTCATCTGTGAAATAAAACAGACAGTTCTGGCCCGTGGTAACATTTTGACGACTTGGCCTTCCGTTATGACGTTCATTGCCTCATTTTTTTGCAACAGAAGTACAGCTTTATGACTCATAACTAAGAAAAGTAAAGCACGTTGAAAGAAATCTTTCTTTGTTGTCAAGATGACAATAACAATGTGTGTAAATAGAAATCTCATTTGAATGAACTCGACGATGTAACAAGTGAAAACGATCGGACTTTCAAAGGAACAGTTTTTTCTCATTTAAATGTTTAGGCCCTCGTCACATCAGGAGTCTTCAACACTATCAGGTGCAAAAGATGCGTGGCAATAAGATTCCCCTTCTTAGTTTTGGTTCCTCGGAACAAGCTAAACCAGAAACAATCATCCCTGATCTTCTGTTGTGTGGATAGACCATTCGCAAATGGAAGGAAGGTCGCAGCCTCCGGTTCCCCTACTGGCGAAATCTGTTTTCATGCCTCAACAATAGTCAGCTAAGAAAAATTATGGGTTTTTGCTTCGAGCATCGCATTGGTTGTTGCCTCCTTGCCAAGCAACGAATTGAATTTTTTTCTGAATCTATTTGACTAAATCCATACGTTCCAACTACAAAAAGGATTTGAAGGTTATCCGGAACGTGTTGTTGCATATTTCCGCTCGTGTACATCCACATATAGTGCACAACAGCTACCGTTTTCACAAGGTTGAAACGGTTGAAGGTTAATTTTTTTACAGCAAGGTAAAGTCGTGTTACGAGTAAAATTCAGTGCAAGTAGCTCATTGCCAGCCTACTTTTTCTAATAAATGCTATGTACCTATTGCTATGTATGTATACCGTCAGCACGGATCACATGCGCTTGATGCGGTGAAGGTCATTTTTAAAAGCAAACCTTAAGTTATTAGCTTACTGTCATTTGAAGGGTTTAGCAATTCAAAGTCTTCCATAAGAAACGAAACGCTGGTAAATTCACAAGAATGAAAGTAGCTCTTTGTGAGTTTTGCTTTGCTTGACTGATAGCTTTATTAAGAAAGACAGCGGTACAAGAGCTGCGTGGTGCAAAGCTCCATTTAGAAATTAATGCAATAAAGCCACCTTAGTGACAGGTAAGCAATAGTGTTTAACGAGAGAAGCACGTAGAAATTTACTGTACCTTTTTACCAACACTGTACAGACACTATTTAAACGCGTATTATATTTATAATAAAGTAACACTACAAATCATTTAAATTGTATCAATGTACCCTTTTCCGGCGTGACGTAAATATTGTTTATCTACAGTATATCTGTTTATTGGACTAGGTGCTTCACTTCCTGCAATGTTAGAGATTACCTTTGAACAAATGGCATTGTCTTCCTTGAAATTATGACGGAATAAACAACTGCAAAACTAAAATTCAAATCGACCTGCAAGTTTGACCCCGGTAACAGCCATTCCAAAAGAAGTACAAATGCTGAGAGTAGAGCAGTCGGGTAATGTAAGGTGAACCGGAAACAATCGTGCTATAGAAAGACGTCCATGGCATTTTAATGAAATGAGATTAAGTGGTTATTTGCGTAACCTTTACTCACGGGATCTAGCAAAGTGAAAGCTGGACAGGTTGTGTGTGAAAGCAGTACTGTAAAAGGAAAACAGCCTAGCGATCATGATGTTTTTTTTGTTCTAGGCTAGTTTCAAGGGTCCGCATATTTGATATGGAGAATAAAATATTTTTTAAATAAAAATATTAATAAATTTAATCATGTCGCGATGGCATTGAACAACCTGAGTGAACAAACTAGGATGTGAACGCACAAAAAATATAGATGTTCTACTTAAACAAGTGTGCACTAACTCAGAAAATTTTCATGAAATTTTTGCTTTGCAACGGACCATTAAAAACAAAGTGTTTTTTCCATATTTCTTTTATATGAAGTTTCTGCGCGTTTACCGTTGTCTGCTGTGCAGCATCTCATGATAAGTCTACTCTTAACTTAACAACTATCAGATGTCATGGATTGGATGTGACTTTAAAATTAACAAAAAAATTCATTAACACTGAAAGAACACTAAATAAAGTTTTTTGACTTTTGTTGAAATAAAGCATTTTTGACTAAAGATGGATTACGATTGATCCGATGCGTTTCAAAATAAAACATGTATAGTTTTTTGAATGCTCCTTTAGTGTTAATGAAACTGTTAAGCCTATACCAATTTTATGCTCCAAAATAACATAAACTTGCATAAAATTTTCAAAGTAATTAGGATGAGAAGGATTAGCCACCAATAAAAAGTCGAAAAAAGGATAGTAAATTCAAAGGAAGTATCTAAAATGTTTCTACTCAAATTTTTAATTTAATGTATCTATCTAACTCACCAAATACCACTGTGCACATTCCGTTTACACTTGTAAACAAGATTCTCCAGCGTTGGACATTGAACCACGTTATAGAAAAAAAATTAAGGATTTTGATTTCCCAAATTTCAAAGTTCAGATGGCAGAATGGATATAAATCGTATCTGAAACGATCGATGCTNCATGAGAACAAGCAAAATGTCAATACAGTATACGGCTTAGGCCTTGCTTTTATATTATAAAATTACTCTTAGAGAACTAATGTTTTAGAAAATCTCTGGCTGTATTTGATGTTCACTTGCGTTACTGAGGTGCAGACAGCTGTTGTGATATGTAAGTCAAAGGCTCTTCAACGGTTTCTTGCAAAGTTTGCCTGTGCCAGGCCTGTAACCAGAGGGGACAAACCGGGCATATCCCCCCGAAATTTTCAAAAACATCTTGAAAACGTCAACAACTTTTCTAGTTGCTAGGTACAACAACAAGTTCTTTGCCCACCTCGCCCGAAAATTTCAGTTGGTTGCGCTCTCGTCTGTGCCATCTATTTCGGATCACTTTTCAGAAAAAATCCAACGGGTTTGGTGGAAACACAAGAAATCAGAATTACATTGTACATAGCGCTACTTACACAGAAAGAAGCTAATCTCTAAAAAATATGACTAAGAATAGAAAAGGGTTCATTTATGGCAGTTTAAGTAACTTTGGCATTGGTTTGAAAACGCATGTCATAAAAACTTCGATGCTGGAATCAACAATATCGATTTGTTATGTTGCTGCACAGCGGACTTACAGCACCGACGATGATAGTTACAGAACAGAAAACTCGCAGAAGAGCTACGTACATATGTTAAGATATTTACCAGTTGTCGCATGAATGGTATGCGGTTGCAGCTGATTGCAAGGAAGCTTTTCCAGGCAAAAAGTTTTGTCATTGCGTGTGTGACTGTTAGTCGCTCTGAAGATTTAAAGTTCATTAGTGGTGAGTCAGTAACGGTTGCTTTACTCAGCCTCGTTGCACTGTCAAACTGCTACTCAGGAACGGACAATGTTACGAGTGACTTGAACTAAAAAGACTTGTCATGCACCTTTAGACAAAATGTTGTCAAGGAAGCACATCATCAGACAAAGTTTTGCCCATTTAATCAAAATTTTGAATTGTTACCGGGCAGTGGAATATTTTTTCAGGAAGTTTTGACGAAAGCTTTGAGTTCCTCAAAGCTATAAACTTTGCAAGAAAGAATGAGATACCTTACTGATCTTCCCTTTAAATTCGAGATTTTTGTGAACAGGCAACAGATGAAAACCCCAGTAAATATTTGCTTGTTTCTAAAATGATTGCTTACCCATTTCAAATTAGACACTATTTTTCGAACATTATCGAATGTGTTTTAAATTACTAAAATATTTCTTGGCCACGAGTATGATATTAAGACATAAAACGTTTCAAATATTTTTGTAGTGTAGAGATATGGTTTTTATCTTAGCTGCATACAGGCCCGTAGCCACGGGGGCATGCGGGTGGCAGTGCCCACCAAATTTTCTTGCGCCTACGAAAATTTGTTTTATAGACATAATAAAAGCAAAAAGCTTTCCCCCTAAAATGTATTTTGACGCCCAAACGCTACAACCTGGCTACGGGCATGGCTGCAGATTGAAATAATTCACTTTTGTTTTCTGTTCAGGTGACTTATGCAATAGGGGAAAATATCAACTGACTAAAGGTTCTGCCTGCTACGTTTCCTCGGCAAGGATTTGAGTAGACAGAGCTCTGTCACGAAAGAATCAAACGAAAACCGTTCAGAACATGGGGCAGTGGTGCCGAACTGTTGGTAATCACATCACATTAACAAACACTAATCATTGTTCAGTCTTCAATGAGTCTTTGTTGGGCAACTTGGGCTATGACCATAGCTCGGTTTTATTTTTCAAAATGTTTTCTATCATTGTGTTTTCACTATCATGTTATATGTTTATCTCTATTGGCATTTATGAATTGCGGAACACCAGCCAATCTACGGCAGTTCGAGTGAATTATCTGAGTTTCGTTGCTACGTTTTTGAATGTTGTGTTTAGCGCAAGAGTTGTTCTGGATTACTTTTCTCATGCTCCTTCGACAACGTTTTGCAAAGCAATGAGTTTAACTGGGGGAGTAAGTTATGTGATAGGGACCGGGCTTCTTTACACGTTGTTGTGGGCCAGGCAAAGAAAATTCCATACGGACCCGCTGATGAAGACAGCCAGCAATAAATACGGACAAGCGTGTAGCTCGGTGCTAATACTTTCAATGTACGCGAACTTGATTGGAGTCGTGTCATTGTTGCAGCAGAATTACTGTTTAATCCCGACTCAAATCGGATGTTTTGTTGTTTGGAATGACACTATGGCGCAAACAACTGTTCCTATGTTGATGGCCGTATTCGTGGTAATTTGCTTCGTTTGCCAAATATTGTTTTTTACTTTCACTACACAACCCTTGCTCAAAGTACGAAAACGATTCTTTTGCGCATGCCTGACGTGGAAATCTGATAAAGAGATACATAGATTATTGAAGCGACTTGTCATTTCCACTTGTTCTTGCGTTACGACGAGTTTGATAATGAGCTGTTTGGTTATGTTGGATTCCACTCCAATGATGTGCGTGAATTGGTTGAGTTTAGTGCAACTGGATTTCTTCGCCAACAATTTGGCTGTCGTAATAAGTTTTATCAACTGGAAGGAAAGACTATTTCCACTGATTTGGATCAATTGCAGCAGGAAGAGTGTTGCAGCTGAAAGTAGTTGCCAAGTACCGACGTCTTTCAAAACCACAGATTTGATTAATGACGATTGCTGTGGGTCGGTGCAACCCGGAATGAAAAGTTAATTATTGCTGTTTTGTAAGTACCAGAGAGTAGGAGCGACACAAAACTTTTGCAAAGCGATCGGAAGGGTGTTCAAATGGATTTTGTTTATTCGAGCACCATGCAAATGCATCCGGTTTAAATATTGCCAGTGCAAACTTTCAGGCCAATAAACAACGACTAAAAGTAATGCGAAAACTGCATCGGATAAAGTCAAGCGTTTGAAAATTTGTTTAAATGTGAACGTCACTCAACAGCTGTGAACTCAGAGATCTTTTGAGCGTTTGGTTTGTTTTAGTAGCTTGACTTCAGTGCGTTATTTCACACTTCTATATGGTTGCTGCTCGATTGCATGCCCTACAAATGCTGAAACATTTTGTAACAAGATATGTACTTTTGAACCTACGTGTCGTTTGAAACGCTACCTTTGATCGACTTTATCGATGTTATTGGCGGCCTGTGCTCTGCGATTGATATTCATCAATTGCCACCAGTATAGCCACTACCAACCAACCTTAAGCTTTTGCCAATGAAGCCATCAGAAGCTTTGAAGGGTCACGCTTACCGCGATCGTAAAGCTGTTATAGATATCCACTTGAGTAATTGAAGCAGTAATCACAAACAATATATTGAGGACGTCTGAAGTCGCGGCGCCCGACCAGCATCGTAATTTCAAGCATAAAAGCCATTTGCTGCTCTGGTGCAGGTGTTCCGTCGGATAGGAAGGAAATTTAGTCAAATCGTCCAGTAAAATTAGAAATACTTCTACACGTCACAAGAATGCATTTGACTGGTGCTCACGTGAGGCAGACTTAAAAGCTAGATTGATAATTCAGAAAAATATTAGTCATCGATGATGCTGCAGGTTATGCTGCAACTAAAACATTACAAAATTTACCTAATTATACCACACAGTTGTACTTGAAATTCAATCTTTCGCACACCATTGCAATAGTTTGTTTTGATGGTGCCTAGTGAGCCTTGGAGCATTTTCGTTTCACTTGAGAAAATAGAATTAATAATAAAATGTTGAAATTAACCAGGTAATTAGTAAATAAACCTGGTCAAAGAAACTATTACTGTATCGTTGATATCGTGGTCCTAGGTCCTGAAGGCAAAATATTGTGCGTTCATGACAGTCTCGTGTGCAAGCAGGGGTGGAGTCAAAAATATTTTTTGGGGATCCACTAGGGTGGGTCAGTTTGCAACAATGGGAGCAGACAAAGCTTTCGGCAGGAATTTGGAAAAGAGACTCGTTCTGCCTTCAGAAAGTTGGCTTAACTTTTTGCACGTCGCATTATTACGTTTCGCCTTAGTGATCTCGCTGGTATCTCTAGACTAGAAAGATTGCGCTGAAAAACATTTCGTAAACGTTTACGTTAGGATTCATTTAAAGATGCCAATGAATCGAAGCCTTCGTGCTTCTATTGACATCGGTTTTACCAGAGAGAAACATTTGTTGAAAAATCTTATTCAGGAGTTTCAAATCGTCAGTCATAAAATTACGCAATGGCAGTCATGTTTTCACATGCATGCTACGCTAATGAACAGAAACCGCACAAAAGAAAACAGAAAGAAGGAACGTTAGGTATGTAACATGATGCAAGCTACAAATGTGCCTTCTGCTTCGCCTACGGTTTGCCGTGAAGCGCCTATTCATAATCATTGAAAGAAATGATCTCGGTAAAGTGAGAAATATTCCTGTCGCTCCTACAAGTGTTTTATTAATTATATGCGAACATTCGAAAAGAAACATATCTTTTTATCTTTTTTGACAACCGGTTTCCTTCCAGACGCGTAGTCAGAAAATTTTATTTTCAAGCATCAAGCATGTGAAGTTTCTTGTTTTCAAGCATGTAAAGTTCGAAGCATCTACTTTGAATCAAAGCCATAATTTTCTTGTAAAACTTTCCTTCAAAAGCACATTTGAAAAACTAGTTGTTGTAAGTGCACCATATGCAGTATGCTATTTGCAGGCAATAATGCAGTTGAGCAAGAAGCCATTGTGGCTGCCATTACGATTGCGCTTTTTATATTTACACGCTTCTGTTATGCACCAACACACTTTCAATCGAAGCCGAGTAGCGACATTACTCTGAAACATGTCTGCACAATATAGGGCCCGCGTGCCACACGAGTCCCGCGAGAGCTGTCACAGTTGAAGAAAGTGTTGCAAAAGTCCTACGTCGGATAATTGATTGTCGTTCCAGAGTTTCTTCCAGATTACAACGAAATAGACTTTTGCGGCGAGCTGCAAATTTATGTTGATTAATTTGGTCTATCGAGATTTGTGAGTTGTGCAGGCCTGCTCTAAGACACCGAGTTCTGCAGTAGGCCTTCTACAAAACTTTTACGAATATAAGACGTGGATCCTATTTTCGTCCAATGCTTAAGCAACTAATTGACCCTATACAGCTGATAAACGTAAACGCTAGACTATAGAGTCTCCAAACGCATTATCAAATATTTTGGATATTGTGTTATTAAACCGCTATGAAATGCGAATGCGACAATGTTTTTATGCACTACTTGCAATAGCTTGCTTCACGAAAACGATTAGGTATTTAGTGATCAATTTAGAGTTAACATTCATAAAGATGAAAAAGACAATATTGTAAATTGGGGAAGTTGCACGTGTCCACTAAATAAACTTGCGTGTGTTTGATACACTCAGACTACACAAACCGAAAAAGAAGCCACAGTCGGTTATCCCACTTATCACCACCGCTGCTCTGCAGTAAATTTAAGAAATAATTTCCGCCGCATCTTAACGCAACGCTTGGTTGATTAATTTAGCCTAGCAAGATTCTTGCCATTCTAGAAGAACCTCTTGATGTATTTTTTANAATCCATTGGTGTGACAAAATTCAAACTTACTCGCCAGAAAGGTAATGAGGAATCATTGATGAAAACGTTAATGCTCCACATAATTGTGATTGAACTGTCACAATATACTGTACGTTAAAATGAATATTATTGTTTCTAAACAGTGACTATGGCGTAAAAAAGAAGACTGAAATTTGATTGACTCCTAGCCAAAATTTGAGCTTTAAGTCATATAAATATATACCACCGGCACATTCACACCATGGGCGTCCGCAGAAATTTTTCCAGGGGGCAACGTCAACATTTTGCTTATCCTGTTTAGGATTTTATGACGATGGTATGCAGGTGGGTGTTCAAACGCTTTACCCTTCCTCCTCTACAAAGATAATGGCCCCTGTTACCAGTCAAAGTGCACTTCATTGGCTGATACTACGATAATGTATACAATAGGCTATCTGCAGATCTACAAAACAAGCATTTCTTGTCAAAGAAGCATTGCCGTGGTATTTTAACGAAACCACAAATTGTGAAGTCATTTTACGTAGCAAGACTCGTCATCGGTACTTAGAAACAAGAGATGCAACCGTTTGGGAACTCACTCAGAAATTAGGATTAAACCTTAATGATTGAGACGTATTCCTTAAAGCCTGCGTAGTCATAATTTAACAAGTCACGTTGTTTTAAACTTTGTAAAAAAAGAATGTATAAGCGTACTGCTGAGGAAGCATGCACACGATATGCTCGTATGAGTCGGGAAACGTTGGTTGCAATGCAACTCAAAAGTTAATTACGTTTTCCTGGGCTATGTGACATCCGTTATTTCCGAAACAAAATATTTTTCACTTCCTGATTTCCATTTTTAACTACTTTCATAACAAAATCGTATCTGCTCAGCGAAATATACATACCATACATATTTTATACACTGTACCCACAAACAACTGCTTTTTGAGGGGATATTTGTTTGTGCGTAGAAAATGTCATGCGCGTTTCAGATCCGTTTCTCTTCAAGCCATGGCGTAGGAATACTCTTCACATATAAAGTTTCCGGGGTTATATTTGACCAAAAACGTTTTTCACTCGGAATAACATTGAAATGTCAAGGTAGCAGGGTGCACCAAATTTGCGACATATCAGGTAACCCTGAGTAGCAGAGTGCCCCAATTTTCTATTTGTAGGCTTTAAGAGACATTTTGTAAAATAATTTGGCACCATTCTATTTGTCTCTGAAAATCAGAAAGAGTCATGGAAACACAGGTTTCTAACATCTTTCTAAGCAAGTGAAATCAACATAAAAACAAGCCCTTGCGCAGTAGACCAACCACGATTCCTGAGCAGGAAGCTATTCACTCAGGCACATTGGTCAGACTCACAGTTTCATAACCAGCGGTGTAACCTACTGTATGATGGCGCAGAGGAGCGAATTGCCTCCCGTGGCAAGCTGAATATCAAAACCGGGTCCCAACTTAGCTTATATTTCGATATAAGTGTTACAGTAGTTGGTTTTGATTTTTTTTGCGTTTTTCGGAGTATCTTCCGGTGATTTAAGGTTTTAGATTAGCCATACGGCATTGCTCACACTAACAACGGATTTTCAGACTTGTGGAAGCATTGCTACAGATTCACTCATACTTCTTTTCACATAGTATATTACGTGGCTTGCTGCTATCAGCAGTCTCTGTCTCGCTGTATTACCTGCCAAGATGTCTGAGTTCACCAGTGATTTGCGGCAAAACGCCTACTACCGTAACTTGAAGTGAATCTTTGAAGATTTGCTGCCTTGTTTTTCTTACGCAATAAAACCCAGCAGCGGAACATTCCGATTGCAAGTTTCGGAACCTGCCTCTGCAGGCAAAGGGGTGGACATGAGTGAAATTCAAGCTCTTCACTGCATGACACCGGAACAGTGAACCTGGATCTTGTGCAGTGTGAGTGACATACTGGCAAGTAAACTATCATTTCAAGAATTAAGTAAATCAATTGGAATTAAGCTGCTGCCTTGAATTTTTTTAGAGATTTTGTTTCTTAGTCTCAATTTCCAGGGGAGGAACGCCCGTTTTGCCCCCCCACCTGCGGACGCCCATGATTCACGCATTTACCGTACTTCTAAAACTGTACAAAAACAAAAGCCTGCGATATTAACACTAGCGTACGGAGGGGGGAGGCCACTGTGCCATGGCCACCCCCTCAAACCCAAAAAACAAAAAATGTAAAAACAGTATTGTCCAAAACTTGCTTCGAGAATGCACAAATATGCGTATTTTCAGGTGTAATTTTGCAAAATTTTCCTGGGGGCACGCCCCCGGACCTCCCTAGAATGGTCGTGCCTTCGGCATTTCCCATAAAGTTGATTTGTGACGTCACACGATTGTGACAAAACTTTCCCCCCCCTCGGAAATTTTCTGCGTACGCCTCTGGATATTAATAAGGCTACGGCTGACACCGCAGAGAAGGATACAGGTTTTGTTTGCAGCACGACAGAGTTATCAGAGACGAATTCTTGCGATGGTCTTGAAATGAAGCTTAAATCAGCATTGGGTGTGATACAGCAAGCTGGTGGGCCAGAAACAGCTGCAAAAAAGCGTTAATCCTTGTTTTTACATGCGGTTAGTGATTGCAAGTGATTGGACGCAAGTTTGTATTTCATAGTCGCCAACTTCCACACGGAGCTGAAACCTCAGGTTGAAGACAGCCATGATATGAATTCCCTAACCTTACACTACAAAAACGTTTGATTAATCATCGACAGTTGGTAAACCATACTGCTTTGATCAGGTTCGGCTAAAAGCTGACGAAGGATAGGTTCCGCAGTTTCGTTGATTTGAACTGAAATTATTCTTTGTCTTATGCATCGAAAGCTTGGTTAACCTAAAAATTTTTGATGAAAACTTTTTGAAACATGGAGGGTCGGGCAATTGCCTCATTGCCGTCCAGGGTACACGCTTGTCCCCTCATACAATTTAACCCTCCCAGTTGCTGTGAACAGTCGCGAGGACGTCGAAAAATATATCCATACAAAAGGTGGCTTCACATAGATCCGGTTAGGGCTTACGAACTGACTTATGGCCAACGGCAGTCTTCATCCATGCTCCGTTGGCCGTATCCGGCTGAATTTTCTCGATTTCGAACGGCTTACTTAAAATTGGATTTAGTAAGTCGGATTGCCGGGTGATGGTGTTCTTTCTGCATGTGTGAAGACTGCCGCTGGCCATAAGCCGCCGATTCGTCGGCCGTAACCGGATTCTGTGTGAAGCCACCTTAAGGCAGTTAGCGCTGTGCTGTTTAAATAAATAGAATTGTGTGAGATTTCTGAGTCTTTGCGAAAACATGCGACTTGGTAGTCTTCACGACACGGAGTTTGGAGAATCTCCGCTCTGCGCCAGGCGCGTAACCAGGGAAGGGCAAAACGGTCAATTGTCCTGCGAAATTTTCAAAAGCATGTTTAGTTGTTAGGTACAACGTTATGTTACAATCACTTAGGGACCCCCCGAAAATATCAGTTGGTTGAGGGCTTTTCTTGCGCAGTGTAACAGGCGCAAATTTACATCCAATTGGTCTGGGTCGTAAAAATCACAGTTAGTGACATTTCTATGTCTTGTGCTGTTGTTGACTCTAGAAACAGTTGCTGTAGGCAACGTGTCACTTTTCATATGCCGTTTGAAAAAAATGAAATATCTCTAGTTCCAGTCAGTGGTATTCAACGATTATATTCTTAGTTTTGTATTTACAGTATACGGAGATTGGAGTACTTCCACTGGTGCATAAATCCATTATTTTCTTGGGATAAATTTGGCCTATAAGCTTATTTACCCTAAGTACAATTATTAGTAACACTGCCAAAATGCCTCTGCATCTCATAGAATAGTACATTATTAACAAATACCAATTACCAATCGATTTTCAAGAAATTGATAATGATAGTGTTTCAGCTGATTAAGTCTCAAAGAATCGATAGTGACCAATGGAGCGTAATTTTTGTTCAATGTCTATCAACATTCGTGAATTGCGTAAAAGAAGTCATTCACGGCAGTTCCAGTAAAATATCTTCATTTGTTCCAGCGGTTTCCAAGACCGTGTTTAGCGAATGAATTGTTCTCGATTGCTTTTCTCATGCTTTTTCGGCAGGTTCCTGCCTTCTCTGAGCTTGGCTTTGAGTTACACAAGCTTTTCATGCCTAACAGCTTCTAAAAATGTCTGGTAATTAATTACGCACAAACACCCAGTTCGCTTCTAGCAACCTCATCATGCACCAGTGCTTTTGAACCGAGAAATAAGACTTTCTTAGGCACATTTGTTATCCTGTGGGGTTTACGTCTGCTCATAAGCGGCTTTCACAAGAGGTCATACAATGGAAGCAAACTCGCCTGATTATGAACACAATTGTAGAGGATTATCGGGGAAAATTTACCGACATGGTTATCCCGCATCGTGTGAGTTTTCACACGGAGCGGGTATCTACAACTGCGGATCGCAGACCCATCTATGCTGGAGTCAAATCTTCAAATGCTGAATTCCCTCATGTTTTAATTGATCCTGTTCCGACTTATAAGTTTTGTCAAATTTGAGAGCCCGACTCCTGTTCCAACTTCGAAAACCGTTCTATGCAACCAAAAATCATATTTTGCTCAAACGTTTTTCACTTTTTATTGTATTTAATTCATTAATGCACAGCATCAAACACATGGTTCATATCATGGGTTTAGTCAAAGAACACAAGGATAACAAGACGCGTCTCAAGGTGGGTACTTTGTTGGTGATAGAATCGGTTTTACCTGCCCTTACAGCATCAGTGAAAAACGGCAAAGTGAAGTTGTTCCACACTTCGAACACATCTTTTAGTTAGGCCAATCGATTCAAATTTCCCAGACTGCAACTGTTACAATCTTTGAAGATTCTGACACAGTGGCGTAGCAAGGTGGGGGCTCTGGGGGACGTGGGCCCTGGGCGGCGCATTTTAGGGGGCGGCACTTTGCTGATTAAAAATTAAATTTTGAAAGGGTTTAAAATTTCTAGATTTTCGTTATCATTTTCAAATAATTTTTTTAAGTTTTAAAAGCCCCAACTCTTTTCAAATTTTGTGTTTAGTAGACTAGTAGGCTAGCCAAAAACACGCCATGTAGCTGTGGAGTGAGCAAACTGATGAAATGTTTTCTCAAAAGTCTGTGTCAAGTCCAATGTGCTGAAGTGTCCCGTGCAGTTTTTTGTCTTGAAGTGAGGGCTTTTTTAACACATTTACGTGGTAGGCAATTGTGCCCCAGACCTATACACCTTCCTCGCCAAACAAGGCCATTTCAGCCATCGCAGTCAAACGTACTTTGAACAAAGAAAAGTAGTGACATTCGACGGCAGACTAGCAAGCGTTAGAGCTCCGGTTGTTCGCAGCTTATATCGTCCCTCCGTTCAAAATCTGATAAAAAAGGTTTTGCATGATATCACGGTAAATAGTAACGGCTAGCTAAATCTCTTATCACGTATCGTTGGTTCCTCAGTAACGCCCCCACGGCACATCAAAACATTTCGTGACACCTAGGCATTGGCGACGAAGATTTCCCTGGGGCGGCGATAGTTCAGTGGAAGAGTGCCCCTCACAATTGGAAGGTTGTGTGTCCGATTCACCGACACTGAGTGAATCGCCGTAGCGCTCATAGTGAAAGATCGTTCGCCTCAACTGTCCTGGTAAGTAGCATATTTCAGACGTTGGCATGCCGCTAATTGCCGTCGCCAAAATTATAAAAAAAAACATTTCTTGGCACATCTCGTGCTATTTTTAACATTCAGTGGGATATTTTCAATAAGTACCATAAGCTGCACCTTAGTCATTAGGTGGGCTTTTTAAGTGTAGTTGGTGTGTTTGCGTGGGTAACTTTGAGTTCAGATTGTCGGTTAGAACTGCAAGTAAAGTGAATCAGAACCAGCCGATAAGCAGCGTGAATTTCGTAAAAATCTCCTTTGTTCAACGGTATACTTAATATTTGCAGTCATAGCAAAGTTCATTACAACACGAAAAGCTTAGAAAAGGTTGCTTGGATATGATTGTGGTTAAGGCGTTTATTAAAAAGGTTGATCGAAATGGTTGTACAACTTGGCAATGGCTGTGCTGAATAAAGTTGTTCAACGCAATTACCGTCGAACGTAAGACGTAGTAATCACTGCT
>JGI24159J19872_10002062_pt1 | contig 23352 bp, 22 predicted proteins | sample Ectturendosymbi4_FD_19872 | JGI IMG/M metagenome (IMG submission 19872) | reverse complement strand
GTCTGGATTACTGAAACAGAACACCAAGTTTTTCTTCAGACAGGATACCATGTTTTCCTCCGACATGCTTCAGCACTATATATGCATGCAGATTTAGCTATGCATATGCAGAGATATCTAAATGCGCGCAGAGATAGCTAAATACACGCAGAGATAGCTAAATGCACGCAGCAATAGCTATGCGTGCAGAGATAGCTATCTCTGCGCAGAGATAGCTAAATGCGCGCAGAGATAGCTACCTCTGTGCAGAGATAGCTAAATGTGCGCAGAGATAGCTATCTCTGTGCAGAGATAGCTAAATGCGCGCAGAGATAGCTATCTCTGTGCAGAGATAGCTAAATGTGCGCAGAGATAGCTATCTCTGCGCAGAAATATCTAAATGCACGCAGAGATAGCTACCTCTGTGCAGAGATAGTTAAATGCGCGCAGAGATAGCTAAATGCGTGCAGAGATAGCTACCTCTGTGCAGAGATAGCTAAATGCGCACAGAGATAACTACCTCTGTGCAGAGATAGCTAAATGCCTGCAGAGATAGCTATCTCTGCGCAGAGATAGCTAAATGCGCGCAGAGATAGCTATCTCTGTGCAGAGATAGCTAAATGCGCGCAGAGATAGCTATCTCTGCGCAGAGATAGCTAAATGCACGTACAGATAGTTATCTCTGCACAGAGATAGNGAAATACGCGCAGAGATAGCTAAATGCGCGCAGAGATAGCTAAATGTGCGCAGAGATAGTTACCTCTGCACAGAGATAGCTAAATGCGCTCAGAGATAGCTAAATATGCGCAGAGATAGCAGGTTTTGTGCTAAATCTGTCAGATATAATATTTTTACAAACGGCGCCCCATACCTATATATTTAAATGTTTTTATTTTCACCCAAATTTGAATGAAGCTTTTATCATTTACCCAGATTTAACTGAAGCTATTGGACCATGCCCAAATGCTCCTAATTTTCTCAAATGTTTCTAATTTTACCCAAAACTTAGAATGAGGTTTTCTAGCTGGCCCAAATTTGATGAAGGCTGTTGGAATTACAACATGATTCCAGTTCACTCAAGGGCAATGTCTATTTTGCTATCAAGGGCAAAAATCCGCACAATAGTGTCCGATTATTTTTTTGCCTTTTTTTGCGTTAGTTGGGAAAATGGACAATACCTCATTTACATGTGAATGTGGCTGTATACTTTGCCCAAATGTTGAAAATTTTTGTCCGAATAATGGCCAGTTTTTCAGCATTTTCAGCTGTATCCCCATGCCATATGCTTATGCATTCTGTCACAAAATACGGCTTGAAACGCGACGCTGAGTCGCAAGTTTTTCTATACAATGCGTAGAAGTTCAAGCTGAGTCCACGACAAAAATGTACACACCGGATCGGTATACAATTCGACTGAGTCGTATTCTTATATGATAGCTGCAGTTTTTAAGTGTTCCACAGAGAAGATTTCCACAGACAAGTTTGTGAATAGATTACAGCAAATCAAAAAATTTCACTCGGTGATATTTCAACAGTGTTTTGCGCTGTTCTGTCCTGGATGACTGCAGGTTCGCGTACAAGCTGTCTCCAGTGAAAAGAAACCATTCATCTCTACAAAGTTTAAAACCTCTATTCCAAAATGTTGATGAGCAATGCGTGTTAATCGTTAGTAATTTTTGTCTGGAATATGCCATTGCTAAAATAATTGGCTGTTCGTAAACAAATCATTGTGCAAGCACGCGCGTTACTATTTCAACTATACCTTGAATACAGCAAGCACATTTAAAAAAAATTTATTTAGTGATACAACTCACTCTCAGCTGCAGGCGGATACATTGGCACGGTGTTAGTCGTGATAAGTGCGTCATAAACTGCTTCTCCATTCGAAAGTTCTGGAACAAAGAAAATACATATTGTCCTTTTGGAAGAAAGTAGTCAAGCACATGCACGTATCTAACCTGGAGGATATAAGAACGTTGGAACAACTTTCGTTTGATTGGCATAGTCATAGCAGTTCGTTTGCCATCCGGACCAGAACCTGAAGTCTGCTCGACTGCATGATGCAGGAGCCACCATGTCTCGTTTCTACAGACTCAGCAAAAATAAGTAAATCAGAGCTGCATTTTGTACAAGTTACATTTCAGATTGCAACAAAATCTCCACGTCCACCTTTCAATATTCTGGGACTCTGGGAGCAATTGTTCGCAACGAGAGTTGCAGGGTCGTTGTTCAAAAAAGTCAACTCCATAATTCAATACTTTCCGATAGCGATCCAGGTTGAAAAACGATTGAGAACTGTCGCTTGGAAAAGAGTGACAGCCGGTCTTGCCACAGCGCTACTGTTTCAGAAGTAGGAAATTTGATAAGTGCAGTTTTATGTAGCTTCTCTACATAGCGGCTTCCACGCATAGTCGGCCGGCAAGGTGGTTTACTCGATGTATCGGAATAACGGAAAGGAAAATTTTCCCAATAAATTTGTACTTGATGCATCGTACTCCATGATTGGAAGCTAAAGTTTAGTCATATTTAACAAATCCATCATAAAGCTGAATAGCTTTCTATAGTATTAATCATTGAAAGGTATATCAGTTTCATCGCGTGGAAGTGTCGTTCCTCCTTCATGACGAAAAAAAGAGGGAAAAATATTTGCAACTTTATTTCGCAACTCAAATTTTAAGTGTCACGGTAAGGTTCAAAGAAAAGTCTGTAACAAAAGGCAGTTTACAGTTGGTTTTTGCGTGTAAAAAACACTTGACACCACAAAAACTGTGCAGGATGTGTGTGGGAAAGCCATTTGCTTTCATTTAACCAAAAGTTTCCGTTTTGACACGCCAAGCATAAGAATCGGGGTCCTTGTGGGCAGTTTTTCACGTATAATCATGGGTGTAGTGCTAAAAAAGTAGTGCGGGAACGCAGCCAAATACAAGCCATTTTCAGCAGAGCTTTAAACTCACTTTTAAGTCAATATTTACTCACTTTCATTACGCTACAAACGAAAACATAAAAATGTGTGGAAACGCGTTCCCGTCCCCCTATACCCTGCGTATAATTGATCTTATATCAAAAATGTCCTGGCAACCTTGACATGTAGGGATTCAAGATATATGTTTCAAGCAGTACTGGGTAATTGCAAAAACAGCCACTTTGCTGTCAAACCCTAACAAACAAAATCGAAGTCAATTTTGAAAAACCAAATGTTTATGACAAGTTTATTGTCTTAGTTATGTTGTGTAGTTCTTAGATACAATGCGACTCAACCAACAAATTAACTTTAAAAAGTTTCACCATCAGCAGAAAACCCACCTTGTTTTCTAGTGTAAACGCAGAATATAATGGAAGCGCCGACACCAGGTTTATGGCTGTAACGTAATCATGCTGAACGGCGACGCAGTACGGTGGCTCTTCTCCGGGTAAAACATACAAACGAGGTCGGGAATATTGCAAATTGAAGTTGCGCGAAGTCTCTCCTGTAAAGACGTAAAGATTTGCCTTGTTTACAAAAGTCTTAACCCTGCTTGCCGAGTACATACTGGCTGCTGGAAAACACATAATCACTTTGTCAAAGCGTTCTTGAGTCTTGACGCTCGTCTTTTTAGGCAGCCTCATATCGCAAAACTGTAAATCTTAAAATCTTGAGTAACTCACAAAGTGCGAGATCTGTTACTGGAGGCTTAACATGGACATGTGTTTGTACAAAATGTTGTGGCTTGACGAACGACGATCAGCAGGAAACTAAGGTCTTTTTTCCTATGCTATTCAAATAATTATAACCGACTTTGTGAAATTTATCAACAATTGTTATCGCCGTTTTTTGAAAAACCTGAAGTGTATTTTTACACTGTGAAATGAATACTCTGTGCGTACGAGCTATATAACTGGTGATTGTGACAATATTATGACTTGGTACAAAGTGGTATGAGACAAATCCAGGTGGATGAATGCAAATATCATACCCACACTTGCCAAAAACTAGGGAGGATGATATGCCCTAATCCCCCTGTATTTTGCGCACCTGTTCGCAGACACGTTAAATTACATAAACTGCCAATAAGTTTGTTTGTATATCGTTTTTCATGTACAAAACTTTTCTGTGTACCTGTCCTCTTGAAGAAGACCTTATCGTCTCGATTTCCGAACCACTCATCATTATGAATTACTGTATAAAAAACGTCTCTGCGAGCCTAATAATCTACAGCCAAAGTTCATTATGCAAATAATTTCAATTCCATTCAACGATAAGTCCCATTCCACGTCTAATAGGCTACCTTTTATAAGAAAAGTTTCTAAGTAACGTCGTGTAGATCTGAATTCTACAGTATACATCTATGCAGAACACTGTTGCTTCATTCATTACCATGTATTGTCCGTGTCTTGTCACTTACAACCACTGCTAGTCAGACCGTAAAATTACAAAACTCACAGCAGATGGTGGGAAATGGGCATTCTCCGACTTTAGTCTCTGTGCAGACTGAAATTGGAGCTCAATTCATGCGTTGGAAATATTTTAATGCAAATATGAATGGCACCAATTTTGGCAGTTCGTAATTTCTAATTTGATACTCAGCACTTAGAATAAGTCAAAAAGTGTAATCCAGTCCTGATCCTGAGCGAGTTTTTCAGCAAATTTGCAATTCGGTTCTGATCCGAATAATTTTACCAGATCCTGCAGGACCTGAATCCTGATCCTGTGCACAGCTCTTGCGCGTACTGACGAGCCCAAAAATAAATTTGAACCGGTCATCTTAGCAGGAAACCTGATTGCCAGCAGCTGGCTAGCCTTAAGTCTGGTTGTGAACTTTCAGAAAAACAGCGACAAAATTCTATTAACAATACATCATGACAACCTAACCAACGGCAATAGTTCAGTGGTAAAGTGTCCGCCTCCCGACTGGAAGGTTGGGTGTTCGATCCACAGCCACTGAGTGGATTGCCGTAGCGCTCCATGGGCAAGAGTGTTCACCTCAACCGCCCCGGCAAGGAGCACAATTCAGGCTTCGGCCTGCCGCAGATTGCCGTCACCAAAAATTAAAAAAAATCTAATCAACAGCGAATGCCAGAAAAAAATTTTGCGTTACTGCAGTCACTAAACCTGTCCGTATTATAAACCTTGGTTTACATTAGTTTATCTCATAGATGTTTCGAATTTACAAATATATTATTTTTCATATTGCTCCATTTAAACCATGGTTCATTCAGACAATCACAATACCACGTCAACAGCGCGGCAGCGTAGCAGTGCAAACGTTTTAAAAGTTTTCAACCGATCTAAGCGTTTCACAACAAACATTTCCTGAAGTCTGTCGAAGGAATCTACCTTTGCACAACAAATAGCGTTTCCTATTTAGATTAAAAATATAATGATCAACACACAAAATACAATTTCCTCACGTTCTTCGTCTGAAAGTAGCAATCGAGCGTTCGCATCCACTTCGGACAAACCCTGCCAAAGCAGAAAATCGTTTTTCAGTAAATAGTTTTTCACAAGTTCTTATGGCACGGCTGTTAAAAATATTTGAACGGTGCAGCCAAAGGACTTGTGTTTCGTGTACAGTTAGTTCTTCGCAAGCTACTGTAGATAAGGTTTAACAACAGAGACCTTTGAGAAAAACCATCGTCTTCGAATATATTATTACAAAAACCGTAGTGAATGTGTCGCTGGCTTGAGGCTTTTCAAAAACTTTATCTTACACCCTAAGGGGTGCGTGCAACAGAGTTGGATCAATTGCTTTAGTTTAAATATAGCCTAATTGCAACTACAAATACACCTAAAAAGTTTCATTGTATGACAACTATTGTTACTGTGAGTGCACAACATCAAATTACAATTACTTTGAAACATATAATAATGATATGAATCACAATTCTAAATCACAACGATGTTGTAATGAATTGTTGTACAGTATATGCTAACTTTATGTAATTTTCAAACTACTTTATACAAGTCATTGATGAAAAACTGCCTTTTGCTGTAGAAACCGACCCCTCTGAGAACGCTATTTCTCCTTCCAGGAAATAAGCCGGTAGCATTCTTCTCTCGAAGGTTACAAATGTGAACTGCGCCAGTCGAGCGTTGAAAAGAAGGCTTTCGCCATTGTAGAAGCGGTCAGAAAAGGGACACATTATCTCCTGGGCCACAAATCCACTAATGTTACCGTTCAGCGATCGGTCACTTTTATGTGCACAGTGTTAACCATCTGGGCAAAATTAAAAATGAAAAGGTAATGCGCTGGCGTATGCTCTTAAGTGAGTTTGAGTTCGATGTCATTTACCGTCGAGGAAAAATGAACGCTGCTCCCGATGCTTTATCTCGTGTTTATTGCAGAGACATAACAAGGGGGGCACAATTCCCCGGGCGCCGAATCAGTCCCGTCGCCACGGGGGGGCTTTGGTAGGCTTAGCCCCCAAACAAAGCTCCAAGCCTCCCCAAATTGAAATATTAAATACTATAAATAAATATAGTTTTTGCGTTCAAGCCCCCCTGCGCAAACGTTCAAGCCCCCCTGAAAAAACGTAAAGCCCCCCTATTGAAGACTTTCTGGCAACGGTTCTGCGCCGAAACACTATGGGGGCGTCAAATCACTGCGAGGGGCCGAAAAGTCCCAACGATGCCGCAAGTACTTTCTTCAATACAGTATATTTGCTTCCGAAAGACCTTAGGCTCGAACATGGGACGCCAAACTTGCTTCTTGCCCTGGGCGCCATCTAACCTCGCTACGCCCCTGGTTTATTGCGCATGTTTTCACAAAAATACGCTTTATGAAGTGCACGATGCTCTGTGCCATCCTGGTGTGACACGTTTGTATCACTTCGTCCGTTGAAGAAACTTGCCGTACTCTATGAACGACGTTAAACCTCAATTTTATCAACCGTCAATTGCTCAGCTTGTCAAAGCTACACAACGTTTTTGAACGCCCCAGTATTGACTTCAAATGCCCCTTACCATCTAATTCACCACAGCGTTATCTCTTAACGGTTGTCGACGAATATTCACGTTTCCCTTCCTCCTTTCCCTGCTTCAATGTCAATGCACAGTCTATGATCGCGTGTTTGACACAATTGTTTGTGCTGTTTGGGATGCCGGCCTACATTCACTCCGTTAGGGGGTCTGCATTTCTTTCGCAAGAACTGATCACGTGTTTGCACGAGCGCGGCGTTGCTTGCAGCCGAACTTCAGCGTACAATGCACCTGGCAACGGCCAGTGTGAAAGATACAAATGGCATTATTTGGTCTGCTGTAAAACTTGCTCTGAAGTCTCGTAACTTGGATATTGCTCAGTGGCAAACTGATTTAGCCAATGCATTGCATTCTGTACGTTAATTGCATTGCCGTGCCACCAATGAAACTTAACACGAGCGCCTTTTCAACTTTAGGTGTCGCTCTACGTTTGGAATTTCCGTTCCTACTTGGTTAAGTACACCGGGTCCTGTATATCTGAAGCGCTATGGGCGCTCCTCGAATTACGACCCAGTGGTGGAGGAGGGGGAGCTTATGCAACTCCGTAGTATGCGCATGTTCGTCTTTCGTCTGGAAGAGTAACGACCATGCCCCTAAGGGACGTCGCACCTGCTGGGGAAGCGGCGTCTGGGTCCTCGCCTGATGCTGAGTCATGGCCTGCTTTGGATACACAGATTGTCAACAGTCGAGATCTATTCGATCATCCATCCGTTGCACCTTCAGAGCGGGCAGAAGCATCTTCCGAAACGCTTTTGCGCAGGGTTTATGATGATCAAAACGCCTGCAAAGTTAGGGCGAAGAACGTCAGTGAGAGTGATGAAGCCAGCCCTGCGACTATAGTGTTGCTGAGACGCCTTCCCTAACTCAGCCCCGCAGATCCTCATATCAACGGAAACCTGTTTGGAGATATGGAGCTGTTCCTCACTGGTGGTCATGTTTTCAAGGGGGGAAGATTGTGCTGTTACCTTGCTTGGCTCATAATTGTGGTTGGACCCAGAAGCACTCTTGCTTATTTGCCTGATTGCAAAAGCAATTGTGGTTGGTTGCTCTGAGCGTCGTCATTATCTATTACTCGCCGGCAAACCAGAGTTGCCAGATTGGCGTTTTTAGGCCAAATTTCAGACATTTGGCCTCATTTCAAGTTGGTGGGCCTAAAAAATTTTAGTTTGCCGTTTGGCCTTTGTTTGGCCTCTTCTCAAGTTGGCTGGCCTTAATAAATTAGTTTAGACTTTTGGCTCTTTTTTACGCTGGAATAGGTTCTTATGAATGAAAATATTGCCATTCCATTTTTTTCGGCAACACATTTGCAAACTTTTTCTGATAAATGCTACATCACACGTCCGCATTCTGATATTAGTAATATTTGAGGGATGCTAGATTCGAAATTAAGTTTTTGCGTAATCACTGGAAATGTGTGCACTTACTGCACTGTGTGGTGTCTGTTGTGTTCTAAGCACTAAACAGTCTCAACGCTTGGAGACAGCAGGTCTGCGTCTCCGCGATAGAAATGCGATAATTAGGTCGAAGTGGATGGGCTCTTATGATTCTGATCGTAAGTACAGGAGTCTTCTTCTTTTGAGCCAGTTTTTCTAACCACTGCTTGGCCGCACTAGATCTCGGGGCAGGTGTTGAGCAGCCATTCAATTGTCTCATCGTCCAGAACCGTCAGGGGGTGCAGTCCATGAGGAGGTCGATGGATTGGACATTGGAGGACAACATGGTCGACGGTTTGTTCTTCTGCGCCACACTCATCAGGCCGCAGAGGAAGCCATACCCCATTTGTACAAATAGGAACGGAAACGTCCATCACCAGTGCGGAAGCGGTTAAGCCGGACCCAGACTCTTCTTGGGAGGGTAACTCCGGGGAGGTGGGTGTCGGGGATGACAATGCGGAGTCTTGTGAGGTTGTTCACCCACTCCGCATTCCACTGGTGATCCGCCCAGTGCGCCGCATGTATGTTGTTGTTGTCAGATGAACTGATGAGTTGTTGTGCGGCGGTTACAAATGGGTGTCTCGATTTGAGGCACCGTGCATTTGCACTCGATAGACGGGTGAGCGCTGAGTGGAGCAGGTGTCCAGGCTCCATGTCACGGCGTGTTAGAGACAGTGTAGCTCCATTTCGACGAAGCTCAGCAGGTTGGATACCTGCGAGGAGAGTACAGGAGTGAATGGGAGAGACTTTCGTGCAGAAAGCTTCTGATGTATCAGCATGCAAATTGTGGCACCATTTTACCCAAAGTGTGCAAATCAGGGAAGGGAAGATCAGTGCTCCAGTACAATGCCAAGCAAGATTAAATATTTAATTTCGAAAAAACGTTTTTATTTTCTTGTAACTTAGATGTTTTTTTGTGATAAAGGAATGGCAATACCACAAATAAAGTTTGGCTTTTTTCTGGCCTTTAAACAGTCGGTTTGGCCTTTTTCTGGCCTCTTTTTAGCATTGTTTGGCTTTTTATCGAAATTTTCATTTGGCAACCCTGCGGAAAATGCGCACCTTTCTCTTTATCGTTGCCGCAGTGTTCTTGCTGCCTTTATGTTTTGCATTCTGATTTAAGTGTAATAAAGTCCACACCCGGGCGCGACGGCGAGTTCCGTGATACCACACCAAGCGTCTCTCTTTTTTACTGAAATCTTGGCAGATACTGCATACTGTACGCAGAACTGCATGTACGTAGCGAAATATTAACCCATGACAGTCTAACTAATTCTAACGATGTGTATGACTGAATGTAGAAAGGGACATTAGTGATGTAGCCTATTCTGGATTAATTGCCTTCTTGAGGTCGCTGGTCGCCACGAAAGGAAAGATAAAAATGAGAAACAAAATTTTCTTAATAAAACAATGTTTTCGATTATTGTGGCTGTTTTATTTGTCATAAAAATTTCTTAATCCTGCAATTTCGCAGTCAAACTAAGTTGCGATTCTTCTTGTCACGTTAATTGCTGTAGAAAGTATTAATTCCCGCACGCTCCACTAGTTGAAAAAATTTTAAAAACTTCTTGCAATAATTAATTGTTTGTATGTGGTTAGAGGCGGACAGTTTGCAAGATTTCAAAGGTTTTTCCATCAGGCACCTTCTATGTGCAATCATGCTCATGTCACATGTAAACATTCAAAGATTTGAATTGTCGCATTTTATATCGCTTCCTGATTAGCTTGAGGGCTCTCTGAGACAGATCCGTTCAAGTTTGAGGGACATCAGTTTTTTAATGAAAAGCTTTCATCCACTGTTGATGTCTAGCATAATTTCCGGTGTTAATTTATAAGTCTGAATATGAATATTTAAGATTAAACAAAAATGCTGTGATATTTTGTTAGGGCCTTCAGTGAAACCGGATATCGCTTTTTGCACATATGCTCTAAATTTTAAATTCCATTCATATCGCATAAGTAAACCCCATTGCAATAAAGCGTTCCAAAAATAGACACGCATTTTTTGCTAAAACAGTTCGGATTAAGAAAACTGAAGACAATTTGGTGATGGAGCAAGCCTTAGCCCAATTTAATGCTTTAATTCAATTCAACATTATCATTGCACAGAACTGGTAAAATACTCTAAAATATTTCAATTCCTGGTAAAGTAGCCTGAAACAGATTGTTTATCACAAGAACAAAAACTTAAAATGCTCTTTCGGTTGTACACCTCCTTGTGGGAAAGAGGTTGGACGACCGACGACATTATGCAGTATTTGCAGGAAATTAAACTGTAACTTTTAAACAGTTGGTTAGGTCAGCACATAAGAAATATGGGATTAAAATGACCTTTCAAAAAAAGTGAAAGTTGTTGTTTGAAGATTTATTTGAAAATTTACCCTAAAGTTTCATGCACTGAATATTTGTAAAATATTTTTTGTGGAAAACTCACTTCACAATGTGTACAGCCTAATGTTTCATTATTTTCTTCAGGACTTGCTGGGAGGCATATTGCTGGTGGGACACCTTCCGGGAGTCTCGGAATATCTTTTGGTTGAGTCATCATATGATTGAGAGCTCCCTTCGTCCCATTGTTCGGAGCTGGGGTCAGTTCCAATAAATCTGGATCAAACATCTGAGTTGATGGCTGTTTTTTGCCCTGCTACATTAAAACAGCGATTCACGGCACCTGTCATGAGGTGATACAATTCCACGCTCTCGAAAGGTTCGGTGGTATTGTATGACTGTTTGAAACCGGGTCCGTGAGCCAAGAACAAAGACTGGAAAGAAAAAGTAACAGTAAAGTTTGGAAAAATTTTGATGACCGTCCTATCATGAAACCTTTTTTTATATCAAGAGCATATTAGCATATTGCAAAACGCACTGTTTTTTATCGCATACTTCTAGTTTGGATGGAAACTGTGATGAAAAGTCTTTATTGAGATATATAAGCACATATAAATCAAACACAGTATTCCGAAAAAAATGTTTTAGATAAGTGTTTCTCACTGCAGCGAATGCTTGGTTTAGACCAGATATGTACAACCCAAATGTTTTACTGAGCCAAAAATTATTTCACTATCTTGACCAGGGCCGCACATTGAATGACATTATTGAGGGCCGCACATTGAATGCCTTATTGTGATCTTAGCAAACTAAATTTAGCAAATATACTGAAAGTGTTCGAATGCTAACTGCAATGATAACAGACGTGATAAAAAGGCACTGAGGAACACATGCATCAAAAATTTCAAATTCAAGATTATCAAAACAAGGACAGGTTGTCAGTTGTAGGATACTTTTGCTAGAGCCAAAACCTAAACTGGGCCGCAGAAAACCCTCGACTGGGCCGCGGGTTGGACATAGCTGGTTTAGACAAATATATTTATAAGGTATTCCTACTTAACTTGATTTATCGCTCAAGCAGTTTACACCTCATAAATGACAAAAAATGAACAAAAGTGCGAATTTCACAATTAATTTATTCTCGAAAAACATTTACCATTATTAGTCGCACTTCAACTATGAATAAAGTTTTCTGAGATATATAAATATAGGTGTTACCAACCAATACGTAAAACAAAATTATTGCATGCTTTTTTCAAGTTTACTGCCACAGGGCTGGTCTTCTTAAGCACACATGCTTTATTGAAAAAAATATAGAAATATAGCAAATAATTTAAAAAAAACAAACACTGAGTGCAAAATTCACGACAGAAAGTTGATCTTCTTGATAACATAGCATGGGTGTTTTCGACGAAACGCAGATGCATTTTAAGCTGCATGTTGAACAACTACAAACAGTTATATACAGTTACGCAGTTCTACCAACGTGCATGCTCTTGTATTCGTTGTCATAACCATGCATTCCTCCGTCGCAGAACGTTGTTGTCCCATTCTCCCTGCAAAAACATAATGAAAATTTTTAACCTACTGCAGGTGTTTTTTAAAAAATAACCAGGTTTGAAAGTTAATTTGTTTATTCCAGCAAATCAATTTAATCATTCTAAAAAAATTTATCCTTACCCTCCAACAAGCCATTCATTATCAACAACAAGTTGCACATCTTCTATTCGGTCATGATTTGCGTAGTGATATCTCTTCGGAAAGTATTCTTTTTTAAGATATGTCTGATGAAAGGAAAATATTGTAAGGTCTTGAATATATCTGAAATACCAAGTTTTATTCGCGTAACCTGATTGTACGAGCTGAATGTCTGCACCAGTTTGTATCTGATATTCACAGTTAATATTTAGAAAATAGATACACTGTTTCACAACTTTAATTCCAAATTAGAATGTTTTGAGGTTAGAACCTTTACCCAGATTGTTTTGTGTTGTAACAAAAATGAGAAAAACGTGGAATCTTAGAAGTATTGCACTTCAGATAACGCAGGATCTCGAAAGTTTTCAATAAGTTTAATCAGGCCCGTAACCAGGGGCCCCAGAATAACATATTTTCGGCCTCCCCCCTGGAAAAATGTGTTGGACATAGTTTAAAACTAGCGGACATAGTTTAAACAATTTGTGCTCCTCTCAGAAAACTCTTCACCCCCTTGGTGTCCCAAGATGTTTACGGGCCTGGGCATAATAAAGTATGAACATTTCGCAAGAATTCCTAAGCCAGTTATATAATGTTTATAATTTGTGTGCCGAATGCCAGATGCATGTGGAGCTAACAAACATTCACATGCTGAGGGCTCCAAAAAAACATATGTTGTACAGGCTTTACATATCTTTGACAAAATTTCGTCTTTGAAAACAAGTGATTCGTATTTTATTGGGTTTTTCCACCTTGAAGAATGAAAACAATAGTCAACTCTTCATCACAGTGACTTTGTTATGCACCGATTATTGGCTAGACCGCGCCAAGTACAAAATTTTGAGTGCTGGTAATGCAACTTCGCTTAAGCTACAACTCCAAATAAAATGTACAGTACAGAACGCTACAAGCAACTGTAAAAAAGTTCCAGTGTTTTCCTAATTCTTGATATTTATCAATGTTATGCTAACGTTATACTTTTGAGTTTTATTAGAAATTCTGCACCTGTATTACGCTACCAATAACCTAATCTAAATTCGTAAAACTTTGCGTGAACAGCTGACATTACATGCCATATAAGATGCTTCATATTTTCTGATAAAGCTGGTAACGTCCAGGAAAATTAGCAAAACAACCCAAAAATATTTGCTGTTGTTAGACATGTCTCTTTAACACTGTTTGCATAATACGCGTTGGGAGAAGCTTTTTCATGTCTGCCATGAGCTACTCCAGGGGTTCCCAACCTTTCTCTGAGCATGTACCCTTCAGCATTTCGATAGATGATCATGTACCCATAAAATTTCTTACGACAAAAAGGCTGAGTAAAATAACGAAAATCCAGTGAATATTTAATAGAACTTTTAGATTTTTAGAAATACACAGGTAGACTCCGTTTTATGTCTCAAAGTTAATATATTTAACAATAACCATATAATGATGTTTGAAAATAATATTCATTGATATATGTACAAATAGTTGGAAATAAATAATTTTTCTCTTCTCTTGCCAACTTTAAATGTACCCCTTCATATAGGCAAATGTACCAGCTACTCAAATAAAAACAAAGAAGTTCACCTACAAACTTGTCGCAGCAAAAGCAAAAAGGCAAACAGCTAATCAGTGTTATCAACAGCGGCGGAAGATATAAATGATTGGTATGGCCAGAGGCGAAGAATTACAAGAAAAAAGCGAATGATTCGTGTTTGGCAACACATTAAATATCAACCATAATTTCTTCACTGAACATTGTCACAAAGATGCAGAGCCACGTAATCAGAAGACGAAAAACATAATCAGACACACGTCACACTTTTCCAAATACCATTTGGCGTTTGTGATTTCTTGAAACAAACACCGAAGCAAACACAAACACATTCTACAAAAATGTTCTGCGGTGTTCCTGTTGCATCTATTGCATATTCAAACTTTTTGTACAATTTCTATGAACTGACAAAATCATTGGGTGATTCAATTTTTGCGGTGCGCACTCATGGTCATTCGGAGGCAGCGTTTTCGATTGACCAATAAATGAAAAAGAACGCTTTGCAGAAGCAGTTATAACTGGCAGCACGTGCGTAAGTTGCTGAAGTTTCCTAACTTCAGAAAAAATGTTACAATTCGAAGTAAATGCAAGAATGCTGGAAACTACGTCTTTCATTTTCTCACTGACACCAGATACTGCATCACTCAGAATAGCTAACTGAATAGAAAACCTTGAAGCATCCACATCGTCACCAAAATGCTTTTTCACTGCTTCCAAGTTTTCTGCGCTCACGCATTCTTGCAGCCGAAATCAGCAATTCCTCGCATTTTGTATGAAGATCAAAATTTTCTTGGTTGATTCTCTTTTGTATACGTCGTCGAAGTATATAATAAGATAATAATCTTTCGTGGAACTGAATGTACATGACCTTGAGCCAGATTGCAGGGAGGTCTACGTGCTCTCAGAATACGGGATCCGTTAGTTGTAACTCCTAAAGTTGCTGCAAGGTTTTCTACCAAAATGAGGAAAATGCAGCATCAGATCGAAAGCGCTGAACAGCACTGCATCTTACAGTACTTCAGCACATTTTTGGCTGCAGTTGCAGTGATGTCCCTACACTGTAAGGTTGTACTCAGCTGATCTGTTAATAATTAAACTTGGAGCAAACCGCTATGGCAAAAAACAAACCAAACGTCTCAAGCTTTGCATAAATTCTACTTCCTTTGGTTGTAACTTCCAAGCACATTACCTGGTAGTTAACAACGGAAATAGAAAGCAAAGTTTCCAGCAAAGCTTCGCAATTGTACAAAACCAGTTCGAAGGATTTCGCTTTGGCGGTCCACCTCGTAGGACAAAAAGGACGCAGTGCAGTTTCAGTAAGGTCAAAACTGAGTCTCATTTTTTCGAATAAATCTGTTCGTTTTGGACAAAACTAAATAAGGTTGGAAGGCTTCTGAAGGTGCTTGACTGCTAATACCAGCTAGTCGTTGCCTCAGCGTCGAATAACCAGATTTGCGAGAGAACGGGCAGAGATGCAACAATTTTTGTTTCTGAGCAATTGACAGTATGTGGATCAGGACCTAACACCAACGCAAGGTCGAACATGCTATGCGATTCTTTCTCGCTTAAATGCATGTAACTTGCTTTCTAATTGTTTTGTTAAAAAACTACTTCCGGATGTTTATATTGGTCTGGCCGGGCCATGCCAATATTTTGGTTGGTATGGCCCTGGCCATACCGGCCATACCGCTTCCGCCGCCTTTGGTGTTATGGCCTAATGATTGTTATCAGAGTATAGCCTGGTTAAAATATTGAAGCATGTACTTTTTCATTATTTGTTAATATACAATTTAGTGATATTTGTTCTACAATTAGTACCGTTATTTCCATATTGAATGAGCTAAACTGCTTCTCTTTTTCGATTTGGACAAATACTCAAACCTTTTTACCTGAAAATGGCTTTCATTCTGTGTGCATTGAAGCTGATTTCGTATAGCATTAGGATCAAATTGATCCCAAAGAGATTCGTTTTTGCTTTTTCCAATGCGACCCAGGGCTCCACCATAAAAATTAACCTTACTCATGTCAACACCATATTTGTCGATGTAGGTCAAACGATCGCAACTCTGAGGAGCCATGCCTGTATAAAAACAGAAAACAAAAATGTCTTGCTACAATAATGATAACTTGCTTTTCATGAAAACTTACAAGCAACAAAAAATCTGAAGTGGTGATTGCCTAGGTCAGTGGTCTTTAACCTGTTCTGTTCAATCGCACCCCAAAGGAACTTTGCTTAAAAATTGCCCCACTTATGATTTCAGCGTTGGCTAAAATACTATTGTGATTTGAAAATATTTCAATGCAAATGAAATAAACGGGAAATCTAGTTAGCACAAAATAAAACGAACAAACAAAACGACCGCAATTGCGTTTGTAGAAAAAATGTTATTGATTTTCAAAAACAATCGGTTCCAACTAATGTGAACCTTGCCCCTGGCTTTTTATTCGTGGGTAGAAGGTTGCAAGTTGGACAGCTTATGACTGGACAAAGTCATAGCCACTATTACGGTTGGCTTATACTATGATGTGAGTAGTTCCCACTACGTTTGTAAACCAGTGTGAAGTACACATTTACTAATCACGCAAAGGTCAAAGTGCTTCGTACATCCCATGTTGCCCGGGGGTCGGAGTTTTCCAAACATTGCAATGTACAGGTAGTTGTTACAGTTGACTTTTCTTTTCCTTTTAGTGGGGACACATTCATTACTTTCACCTTGTTAAGGAAAAATCGTCTGTCTACTTGGAAGTCATCGCAGGAATATATTATAATAACCGTGATGCGCCCCATTCATGCGTGTGTCTTTTACTAGTACCGCATGTATATGGTTCTATTCATAGGTGTAGGAGCACGCAATTTTCGGGAGCGGAAAGGATATTTTGCCCAATTTCCTTGAATTTGCCCGAAAAACATTTATGCGACTAACTTCTTAAAAATTTTCTGTAGGTGTTGGTACATTCTATTTTCCTCAACCACGTTACCATAGACATGAAAATATAAAATTTGGTTCTGAATACCCAAGTGAACAAAAGTATGCTAAGTAGCTTGTGCAAGAAATATTGTCAGCCGCCACCTGGCTCAGTACTCTGAGAGCATCTTCCTCACTATTCTGAGGTTTGGCGTTCCATTTACATTCCAGCTGTTGCTGTCAGCAAGAAAACTAACACCTAGCTGGGGACGTACATGCATCAAAGGCCGAAATTGTTTGCCCAAATTTTTGACAATTCAAACTTTAGGTTTGCTCCTACATCACTGCTTGTGTTTCATAAAAGTAATTGCGTTGACGTTAACAAGCCTATGCTTTTCTAGTACGGCCACGTTTCTCTCTTCGTGCTCGTTCCTGTAACTGAGTGTTCCTTATTACTGTCATGCATACCAAGTCTGCCACGTTGCGTGTGGGAGTGAAGACGTTATGGTAACACAATCATCCAGGGTGTCTGTTACGACGAGCAGTTACCGGACTTCCTACGATAAGTTTGGAGTGGTGTTCTTCAGTGCTAGAAAAACTATTCGCAGGCTGCAATGAGCTTGTATTGATATGCATCTGTTACGTTGTTCTCTAACATGAAAACAAGGTGTTGGACCAATGAAAAACCTCTGCAAAAGACGCATTATAAAGATATATATGGTCAATTGTGCATTGATTCAAATGTTTGGATAGCAAAGCAAGCGTTTGCGACTTTTCAAAAGTTATACTTGTAGAGATATTGTTGGCACTTTTTCCAGGTGAGCAAAAAATGCTGATATCTGTTCGCAATCACAATATCTCACCGTGGTCTGCCATCAACAAGAGATTGACACATTTGTCCAATCCCCGAAACTTCAGTCCGTTCATCAAAATGCTGACAATTCCATCAACAATTGTTAACTCAGAGTTTACTTCCGGAGAATCTGGCCCAGTTTCGTGGCCTTGATGATCCAAAGTGCTCATATATATTATTATCAAATCAGGTCTGCAAAACGTGTAAATGTTCTTTATTATTGTTTACCCAGCTCTATAGTCTGAACATAGTCATATGCCATTCATTGTAGCCTATCGCTTGCATACCCAGCAGTGTAGCACTGAATTTGCAATAAATGTCCGACAAGCATGGGTTAGATAAGCCAAATGATATGGCCAAAACGAAACAGCAGAGATGGTGAATGCCATATTTTTGGTATATTGCTGCTCTACAGATTTATTAAATTAAGTACATTTTAGGCAGATATAGTTCATTTCAACCAAGCAGAATTTAAAAAATTAAGTGATGATAATTTTTTTCGGTTTACGAAACAAGCGTTGTCGTGCCAGCATACTGAATAAGCTATATAAAAGTACAATCTTGGACTAGCATGCTGTTACAGTAGTAAATACACAGGAGAGTTTATTGGGACAGGACTATCTCGTGTCGTATGGCGCCTTGAGCCGGTTTTCTAATGACGCGGAATGGCTCGAGTATTTCGTTGGCAGAAAAACGACTTCACATTCCTGGTGCTAAGTAAGCTATACAACAGACTATAAACATATGAACACGAAGTCGCAAAAATGTTCAGTAGGCCGTAGTTTGACCACCCCTGGTCTAGGGGGTATCCAAGGGGCTGGCCTACAAGACAAAAGGTCTCTCCAGCCGTAATTTACAACCCGTGTCCCCATGTTCTACATCAGGGGTCTCAAACTCAAATGGCTCCGTGGGCCAGATGAGGACTTATAAGGTAGCCCGCGGGCCGCATTATGACACTTACTCAACAACAGCGGTACCTGAACTTACTAGAAACAGTTTTTATATCTTATTTTCTGCGAAAAGTGTCATAAATTCAGGCTCATCGCCAGCGGCGGGCCAGTGGTGCCCGGCCCCCCATTTGAAATCGGTGCCCCCCTATTTCACGTTTGGCCCACCGGTTGCTGCATACATCCAATACTGTATTTTAAAAATGTCGCCACCCCTTCTGGTTTTTGGCCCCCCCTGCTGCTACATCCTGGCAACGGGCCTGCATAAATTACAGGCAAATCATTTCTAGCCGTCTCTACGTTCGTATTAATCAGTTCTAGCCGTCAAAAGAATTTGTTCACTCGCTAGCTAAGCATTTAAACACCGGTGAATAAACCAAATAACGTAAATGTTATTCATGCCCGCCGTCCGTCTAGGGAGGGTCGCGATGGCAACAGCCCTAGGAGGACTTGAAATACCTCACTCAACAGCAATTTCAAGTAGTTTTACCGGCTTCACACCAAGACGGGACCAAGCAAGGTTGGAGATGCAGTTACTCCACCTAGTCCTTGGACGACCTCTGGGCCGCTTTCCCGTGAATTTAGCCAGCAGGATTTGCTTCACCTGTCTTTCGTGGGGCATTCTGGATACATGGCCGAACTCACGTAGTTGTGATCTCTCAATTCGGAGAAGTGGTTCGACATTCAGGGCTCTGCAAGTTGAACAGCTGCGCACTTTGCTGTGAAGTACCACACTAGGGACGTAACGAGGGGGGCACAATGCCCCGGGCGCCGAATAACTGGGAGGCGCCGGAAAGTCCCAACAATGTCGCAAGTTTTTCTTCAATACAGTACATTTACTCCCAAAAGACCTTAGGTTCGGACATGGGGGCGCCAAACTTGTTTCTTGCCCCGGGCGCCATCTATCCTCGGTACGCCCGTGTCACACCGTGGAATCCCATCTCTGGCTCTTGCACCTGAGTTAATATTCTTTCAGTCATTACCCAAGATTCGTGACCATAGGTAAGGACTAGAACAAAGACCGATTTGAAAACTGACAGCTTTGTGATGTTTGAAAGCTCCCGTTTTGTGACCACTGAGCGCTAAAGCTCACGCAAAACTGCGTTAGCTTTACCAATCCGTGTAGCAATCTCTTCGCTCCACCTTTCGTCACTCGAAAATACCACTCCTAGGTGCTTGATTTTCTCCACCTGCTGCAGTGTATTGCCGCTAACTTACAGCGTACACTGCCTTGGGTTTGTAGAGAGACATAATATCCCGGTATTTTTAGTGTTGATTTTCATTCCGGCTCGGTCGCACGCAGCTGAAAACCGATCGAGTGCATGCTGAAGACTCTGTTGAGAAGATGCTAGCAGTACCAAATCGTCCGCAAAAAGCAAACGTTGATCCTGCAGCTCCCAACGTTGATCATGCAGCTCCCAACTGGTTGATCCTGCAGCTCCCAACTGTGACACACTCATCGACTCGGCTGTGACTGTCCATCCAATTCATGTAGACTATGAAAAAGAGCGGTGACAGCACACACCCTTGTCGGAGTCCAACACCAACAGTGAACGGTGGTGATTTCACTCTCCTGACACGGATACAAACTTCTGATCAAGGATACAGTGACTTGACGGCCAGTGACAGGCGGCCGTCAACACCGTACGGCCGTTAGCACTCCCGCAACACTCCACTAATCTTTTGACGAGGAGCCCGATCGTATGCTTTCTCGAGGTCGATAAAGCATGTGTAGACGTCTTTGGCATATTCCCAAGATTTCTCAAAAATTTGCCNGAGAGTGAAATGTGGTCTGTAGTGCTACGGCCAGGATGAAAACCGCACTGGGTATCATTCAGCTTTGATTCAATTATTTCGTGGCATCTTTTATCAAGGCTCTTGGCAACGTAACTGTTAATTATGTGAAAATTCCCAAAAAGCATCGCGGGCCGCATGCGGCAACAGTGAACCACATAAAAAGTGAATAAATTAATAAAATTTCAATTGAGGCACAGTGTAACTTCCTGACTTGATTCACCACCACAGCAAGCAAACCATAACAAAACAGTTAATGCAATTTACTGACTTCATTCGAACGAGCAAATGAAACGTGATTAACTAAGATATTATGAGACCCAGCCTTGTGTTTCTAACACCTTACGTCTTGAATACCAGGAGACCACCCTTCTCGGTCCTCGTCATAGTCGGTAAGCAAAACTCCGAGTTTTTTCCACCACAAAAGGAACAACCGAACCCACGCAAGGGATTGCGGCACCGCGGGAGAAGCGCGTCCCAACAATTATTCAAGGCCTGGCCAGCAATTAATTAGAAAGTGGACACGCCGCGTTAGGGAAGCGCTAAACACGATACGAGGCAATTCTGCGAACGTTACACACAAAGCTATTTAATTTGGTCCTCAGAGATATGACATTAACAGTCAGAAGACCCTTTATATGTTAATTAACACTTGAAGATCCACAGCACAACCCATTTGTCCGAGAACTGTGAAGTTATTAGAACTGCTTCAACATGTGGTTTTGAATTACATCACTCTTCTTGAATAAACCATAACAGGAAAACATGACAAGGAGCACTTAGTTATAGATTTACCTTTTGTCATCGGGCTTGTCTAGCCACTCGAGCACTTGATAAATCCTTTCTTCGTTGTCCGCATTCGTGTCGTATGGGAAATAGTAATCAGGATACCGGGTAATGTTCACGTTCGATCCAGGCCAGAAATACGTTGCACTGATTTTTCCCTGGTTGCTGGTTGTCACCCATATCTGGCTTGCCGACGAATTTTGCGATGATTAAATTTACTATGCCCATTTTTCTTAAAGCAACTACTAAATTGTTAATTCCACATCAACGCGATTCAACTACAAACTGTTTACAAGTAAACTTATCGCTAACATAAAAGTGGTTCATAGTGAGAAAGAAGTGTCATATTCGCTTTGTACTTTCCAAGAGTGACACGATAGTGGCCTGTGGTGCCCATCTCCGCTTAGTCTTTGACCTCGGCCACGTGATTTACCTCATTACTGCATCTGCTCATATGCATAAACATGTTTCTAATTTCAAAAACTTTACTATGATTACCTGCTAGAAAATCATACTCAGTTTTGTTCCCAGCCAAGCACTGACATTTGCTAAAAAAACTGGACGGAAACAAACATATTTTGTGTATGTCCTGTCTGACTTTTTGAAGAGGGCAATGATTAATTGTCTGATCTTGTTGCTTTAATGTTACATTTCGTTTATTTATTAACAGTGGCGTTAAGTCTGGGTTGATTTTAGGTGCACTGAAGCTTTTTGGACATGCAGTTCGTTTTTTTACTTATTGGTTATTTATTGACTGGGGGTTATCGATATGGGTAAGCTATAGGCACAAGTGCTTGTTGTCAAGGCTTCGCATGAGTGGCAACAGTGTTACCAAACAGAGATAGAGTTGACTTTTGGCGATTGAAAGGGTTTTCATATGTGAAAACTCTTGATATCCTAACAATTTTCTGTCAAAGATTTGCTGCGTGGTAACGTGGCTGTGAGCTGCTGTTTTCGTTCTGCGCGTGTGGCCTTTATTGTAACACTGACTTTCTGAGAGTATATTTTTGAGCGGGTGGCCCTGTTGCGGAGGTAGCTGATATGCAGTTTAGGCTGAAGGATGCATATTGTTGCAGTTGTAAACTAGGTATGTAGTTGATTAAATTCAGACTGTATTTTTTTGATTTGTTCATTGTGTGGTGGTTCCTTTATTGCAAAATCTTAATCTTTATGTGCATTTTTTGTCACTATTGTTGTAACATTTGTCTTTTCTTGTTTTGCATGAGCTTGAGGGGTTAGTGCCCCAATGACAGCTGCGGCCGTCGCTTCTTGCCCCTGAATTTCTGACCACATATTCTCTACGTGGTCGGGGTGCTAAAATAAACTGAACTCAACTGCACAGGTTGCTGTTTGAGAAAACGTCACCGGATTTCACCTATAGACAGAGGCGGATTAAGGTTGTGTGGGGCCCCTGGCTGAAACGCAGAAAGGGGCCCTTTCTATATATATGAAACTGTCGTTAATGGGGAAAAAGTGAATGAACGAACTGAAGTATTTGTATTATTAAAACAAAAAAAGTTTGAGCAAAAAAAAAACGAATTGTCAACTAATATGGACGTCACAATATGAACGAAACTCATTGATTTTAAGTCTCGATTTCTTGCTGGAGACTTGAAACCATATCGATAAATGTTCACAAAACACCTGTGGGATATTTTGAATATACAGTGGCACCCACGGCCTACGAGAGGGGGGTACGAGAGGTACAGTACATTGTACCCGGGTCCGGCAGGTTCGGGGGCCCGGGAAAGTTTAAGTATGATCAGTTTTTTCTGTAATCAAGCCTAATATTATTAGTGTAAGTCAGCTGCCAGTATAACAATTAATCTATATTTAAATCTTAGCATGACAGCTGGTTCTGATTCATAGGCGGATCCAGGGGGGGGCTAAGGGGGCTGAAGCACCCCCCTAAATTTTTTCAAATACGATTTTTGATCGATGGTTCCAGACACAGAAACGTCCATTCGTGTGATTTTTTTTGATAGGCTAGCCTTTAAATAAACCATTTCTTGCACAGGGATAGGGCCAAAAGTATTAAATGCAAAGCTTATTTTGCTGAATTTGGACAGTCAGAAAGTGTTTATTTCACTAAAAATAAAACTTCTAATAAGCAAGTTTTTATACAAAAATATG
>JGI24159J19872_10002061_pt1 | contig 23354 bp, 17 predicted proteins | sample Ectturendosymbi4_FD_19872 | JGI IMG/M metagenome (IMG submission 19872) | reverse complement strand
GAAAACTTCAGCGAAACACTTTGGCCTAGTGGTTTGGCCCTAGGCCAGGCAACATGAGCCAAAATGACCCTAAAACTACTTCACTTATGACGTCACTCACACAAAACTCGCACCCCCCAAGCAAAAATTGTTTTTTTCGAGTGCAATCGACTAGACTGGCCGACCCGATTAAGCCGTTGAACAGCTTTCTAGCGCAATCGGCGGAGGAGCTAGGGCATTGGTAAGGCAACCGAAAACTGCTATTTTTTTTGCGAAAATCGCCGAAACCACCCAGACGCCCAAGTGCTAATTACCTTGTTTATTTTAGATCATAACTTTTGAACCAGAAACCCTAGCAAGCCATCCACAGTATCAAAAGACTTGAATTTTAGCGTAGTTTCCAATGAAAACTTGAGCGAAATACTACCATCTAGTTGTGTGGGCCTAGGGCCAGATGAAGTGGGCCAAAAAGTCCTAAAACAACTCCACTTATGACGTTACTCACAAAAACCCAAAACCAAAAATTTTTTTTCATTGCAGACGCGAAGACTTGCAGAATCTTTTGAAGGTTTGAACAACTTTTTAGCGCAATCGTCAGCAGAAATATTTGTATGGAAAAACAGGCAAACTGCTGGATTTTAGCCTTAGCCTACCAGAATGGAAGGTGTTAATCTCATAAAAATATCTGACAAATGAAGACATGCTGATTTCACGTGTGTTGAAATGACATATAATGTAAACTGAGTAGCTGACATGAGATTCGTGGCATAGTTGTATTCTTGCAATTAATCAATGGTCAGTGCAACTGACATTTATGCCATTCCTATGAACTTGCTGCAACAGTGTGCTTACTTGTGTTAAGACTGCTTGCATGATTCCAGGACTAATATTGTCTCACATGACTTATTTACACATGCCATTAAAGTCTTGCGTGATCATATTATGATTGCAATCCTGCCTGCCATGTTGTTTTGTGAGTGAGGAAAAGTTAGTCTTGTCAGTCACTGCTATGGTTTAGCTATGTGGGATTGCTGCTCATTTGGACAGAGATAGATTAACATTAAACAAGTTGACACATCTGCCAATGTTCAATGGCTACAAATCTGGTCTGACATTCTTTGCGGGTTGCACCTGTGAAAGCTTGATCAAACCTATACCAAAAAAAAACACAGCAGCAATCCTTTAAAGCAGTGGTGTTTGACCTGGGGTCACGACTCCCTTTGTGTACACAGCTGTATTAGATATGCTTTATTCAAGTTCTATATGGGGGTCATTGGGTTATATTTGGGTCTTGGTATAAAAAAGGTTGCAAATGACTGTTTTAAAGTGAAGAATGGTATCTTGCAGCATTTCAGCTATATGTGTTAAGGTTGTTTTTGCTGTTGACATATTAGTTTCTGTTATGTCTGCTGCTGTCATTTTTCATCATGCTGACAGATGCAATAACTGTTTATTAAACGTCAAATAAGTTAGTATGTTTTTTTACTGTTTATTAATGTCGAATGAGGTTTAATCATATTTAAATATTTTCCTGTGACAGGATATTACAGTTATTTTTTAAAATCAAACCTGTCTGCATTCAGTATTGTATGTGCTGAGCACTGTGTGTAAACATGACCACCAGGGAGGACTATGTTTCTGAAATAGAAGCAATCCAACGAAAGAAAGAAGGACTGGCAGAAACAAATGGGGCAGAAAAAGAAGCTGAAGAAGATCGTTCAAGCAGAGTGAAGCTTGGTGAGGGTGGGTTTTATGATCAAGAGATTTATGGAGGAACCAAAAGCAAATTCGCTGGATATGTGACATCCATTGCACCAAATGAGCAGGTAAGACTTTGCTGGGACTGTTTATACACTGCATTTCTCTTTAGCAATCATGAGTTGCATCATTTATGCTGTTTTATTTTTTACTTTAGGCATTTTACTTCTTAGAACAGGTGTTTACTTCTCACTACTGGTGTTAATCTTTTGTAGGAAGATGAAGATGATGATGAAGTTGTCAATGATCCCTCGACCTTACTTGGGAAACGGCAAAACTACACTGCTCCTGTTGCACTACTAAATGACATTCCTCAGGTATATACCTCATATGTTGTAAATAAATTGAAGTGTATTATGCATAGAATTCAGCTGACAATTTTCAGTTAGACAGCCCAACAAATTTAACTGGGGTTTGTTTATGTTGGATTGTAAATCTGCTTTTGACAAGTGGAATGTAGATTTTAAAAATATTATTTGAGTGGTTTTACTTGCCAAAGAATTGAAGTTCCATTTACCATCCCATTGGAATTGTTATTGGTGGAATTCGCAATTTAATTTTGAATTATGCTTTGTTTTATTACATGTTATTTTTGTCATTTGTTGAGATACTGACTGAAAATAGAAAAAGTACACAGCTGCTTCTTTCAACAAAGATTGCTATTTAAGTCTTTAGAGTCCTAAGTGACAAGGTCCAAGTGTTGATACAAATGCTTTGGGTTTGAAATTCAACTGCAGGTTAAACAAGTTAACTATATAGGGCAGGGGTGGCCAACAAGTCGATTGTGATCGACCGGTCGATTGCCGAGTGTCAGTTGGTCGATCGCACCTAATTTTCCTTGAATTGACAAGATACCTAAAGAGAACACTTTTCAATCAATTTTCCAGAAAGTACATACAAATTATCTTTCAATTGGTTGGTCACGTATATTCTTTGGTGCCTCTTGCGATGGCTGACCATAGGCTAGTAGGGCATGTGCTGCAAAGGTGTTGTAAGATATTTTCCAATTAAAGTGTGACAGTCATGATTTGGGCGTAACAGACAGTTTGCCTTCTATAGGTGCATCACTTACTAAGGCGATGGTACACTGTTTTTGCGCATACAATATCAAACTTGGGCATTTTGTACTTACGACTTTATTGCCGACTGGTCGAGTTAGCAAAAAATTTTGTAGTCGATCCCTGTCGATGACAAATTGGCCACCCCTGATATAGGAGATAGGTCACTTTCTTGACGATATGTTGTACACTGGTCCTTATGAAATACTGTTAAGACGTTTCTCAACCACTTACCTTGGTTTGGATTCATCCTCATGTAACGCATTATTCTCTCAAGAATTTGTCATACAATGATTAATCTTCATTTGATTTATTTTACACAAAAACCATTGCTGTGCAGTTCATGTCAATTAACGTTTGTTGTGATGTGAGTTGAAGAAGTAGTGCGGAATGTATTGTGTGATGTATTTTGTAGGCAACATTTTATGTATAAGGATGAGTTTGGTCAAAATGATTTGTAACTTTGGTGGGATCAGTTGCACATGGATACACTTTGAGCCCATTAATATGGGGTTACTGAAAATTAATCATTGAAACCATTGTTTGTCCTTTGATTCTTGGACTTGGATTAGTTCAACGGCATAAAAAAAAATTGATCATGCATTATTACATTTAAAAGATCTTCTTCTTCTCTATTAATGGCCAACCTTATAGGAAAGAAATCATGAACCACAATCTTTAAATTTCCCACGTGCTTGCACAATTTTTTTACACAGTCGTTACAATACAAAGCTGTTGTGAAATCGACATTGGCTGTAAAATTCTCTTATGTTGCAAAATTTTAATATGCTAAAACGGGACATTAGAAAGCTAACCAGATATTTGCTACACCTGCTTAAAGCAAGAAATTCGCTTGAAAAAGTTATAGCAAACCCACAAACTTTTAACTCTGTCTTTGCAGCTAGCATGAATACTTCCAAGAGTTATAAGCAACAGTGGGTTTCCACTTGTAAAACTTTGCAGAACTGTCTGGAAAAATGCAGCATGCTGTCAAAACTTACAAGTCTACCTTGGTGACCATTTATTCAGCCAGCAAAATGTAAAGGACATAAAGAATAACTGATGATCTGAAAACTTTTAGAGAAACTAGGCTGGCATATATGTGTATCTAGTACGAATTTATGTGTCTTTGTGCTTCGTTTGCTTGCACATTTTGAAAAAGCTGACTAAATTTTGTTGATGTACCTGAAAATCAGGATTCATGCACTCAGTTTGATTTGTGACTATTTCACAATCATATATGGAAGCTTAAGCTTTATATCTTAACTAAACTTGATTTGCATCAGGTTATTTGTAGCAACGCTCACCAAGATGTTCATTGTTATTTTGTGTGTTTTTGCTTGGATATTCATCGCTTTTAGTAGTTTTTACTTGGTTACCCATTTTTCTATATAACGGGATTCCATCTCAACAACAACTAATGATGCCTCCCTACCAGGTGAAGTAGACACTCTGTTATGATCATAGTGACTGATTTTTGTTTGTGAAAGGGTTGCTTTCAAAGGATTTTTGTATTATTGCTTTATTACTATTTTTTAAAATTTGGAGTTAAAAGTGCTTGGCTGCCAAAGCGATACTCTATGTTTCAGCATGCAGACAGTGGTCACAAAAGCTGAACTGAACCCAGTTGTTCAATCTGATTTCAGGGACAGGACATAGACCCATTTGCTGAAACACGAACACAACCGATCACTCATCGTGAGGATCAGTACAGACAGCAACGTCTTTCACGAGCCATCTCTCCAGAAAGAAGTGACCCTTTTGCTGAGGGAGGGAAAACCCCAGATCCTAAACTTGCCCAATACAAAGACATCATGAAATTTCAGGTGTGCTGCTTGTGCACTATCGCAGGTTCTTGTAGTGGTGTCTCCAATGTACGTTTGGCCTGTTGTTTTTTTTGCGCTAAAACATTTCGGTCATTTTTAGCTGAGACATTGAGGTCACTGAAACATTTCGGTCGTTTGTCTCACAGTTGTATTAAAACTCACCCTAAAAGTGTGTTTAGCCTATATTTTCATACATTTTGACTGAATGACTTAATTTTTTTGTCATTTCAAAAACGTTTCTGTCTATGACCGGAAAAAAACAGCAGTGTACCTAATGCTAAATACTTGTGCAGACATGACTGACTGTAGCTGGAGTCATCAGTGCAGCTAATTTGATGAATATCCGGCTGTGATCACGGATCTTGCAAAGCTCGAATATGTGCTCCTTTATGTAACTGTCCTCGCTTTATCAGATTGTTTTGCTTGATGTAGCAGTGATTCTATGTGATTTTTGAGTGATTGGAGCCCACTTTCAATCTGATGAAGTCTGGATGGAAAATTTTTATAAAAAGTTAACTTTCAATCTGATTTGTGATCAAAATATGAAAATACCTTCTGACGTTGTGCTTAAAATTGGCAGTTCAGTTCAGTTTATTTATGCATCCCGACCAAGCACAAAATACTCCGTCAGGAATACAGGGACAAGAAGCGACGGCCGCAGCTGTCATCTACGTCACTGGCAAAAAGCTCACTCCCACATTCCATAACCAAGACAAGCAAACTCCACGTTTATTCTTCCGCTTTGGGCGCTCACCCATCGCAATTAAGCAAAATCCCATTGGCAATATGTGTCGGTGTTGTCTGCGGGCGCTGACGCGCAACTTCTGTTTTTTGGCAGAACCTGACAAAAGAAGAAAGAGAGTTGCGAGCGAAAATATCTGAAAAGATCAAAACTGGTGAAGTTTCCAGCTCAGGGACAACTGCAAGCAAAGCCGCACAGCCTGTGGCAAAGAAACGCCGGTAAAGTGGTTCATAATTTCTAAGTTAAAACGTTCAGCTGTGGAAAAAGGTAGTTGAATGTGCGTTTGTGAAATACATGCCTGTCCCAAACGACGTTTTCGGCTTGCAGCTCGGGTTCTTGTCAAATTAGTTGTTTGTAGCTAGACTTTGTAGGTAAGTGAGTTTGTTGCTGAAAAAAATACGAGTTTTTGAAGGCATTCGTTGCTGTGGTGCTGTGCTTTTCAGTTGAAGCAAGACAGATGAACAGAGACTTATCAATCCTTTCCGCAAAATAGTTGTAATGCAGCCAACTTTTATAACCTGCGGAACACGATACTACACACTCCTGCTGTTGCCACACAGGAATGAACACCCCAACGTATTATCTCACTCATTTCAACCTTAACTGAATTTGCGCACTCTCAGGCAAGCGTCTTTCTGCAAAACTTCATGAAAATAAATTAAACCTCTGGAAATGGGCGAACCAGCGCTTGATTTGTTGATGCGAATATCCCAGATCATGCATGAAGCGTACGGTCGTTGACATCTGCTAAGCTTTGCAAAATGTTTCTGCTGTTTTCTAAAAATGGCTGAGTATTGCCGCGACCTTCCACTAACATCTGACTTAAACTGGGGGCGCAACCCCCTTGTGGGCGTGAAAGGTTCGCAATGGGGCATGTGAACATGGCAGTGACATATTGTGGAAAAGCAGGACAGTGGTAAGTTAATAGTTGTTCTGCTTTTTGTGTTTATTGTGAAGCTAGGTGAGGCGCGAGTACCAGTGACCTACGCCAGAGGGATAGCTGCGCGTGGTAGCGTTGTGAAGCCCTTTCAATCACCCGTGCGTGACTGAAAAAGTTTAAAAACCTCCATGACTGACACAACACTACAGTCATTCTGTAGCCTTGTGTGAGTCTATAAGTTGTTTACAGTGTTTCGCTTCCGGGAGTGATATTGATCAGCGTTGTGCAAGGTACCACCGGACAGTGTGACCGCTTCTTTTGTGACAAATATATGAAATGGAACACACCAGGAGATGGCGCTTATTAATCTTTTCGATATTTTTGATCTATTGCAAGAAATTGTGCATATGGAATGCTCGACAACGGACACGTTTCAAGCATCTAGTGAAAATGTTCTGAAGTTTTTTACTGAAATAGAAAAACAGTGATACTGTATTCATTTTTTTAAAGGAAAATGTTAGGTACCCGGTATTCTCTGATTCTAGGGACCCGATTCTCACTGATTCTAGGGACCCGATGATAATTTCCTCTGATTTTAGGGACCCGATTATCAATTCTAGGGACGCGAATCGGGTCCCTAAAACACCTTAAAAATCCTGCTGTATTGATTCTCGGAGTTGTACTTTTTGCGTATCCTTACCTCGAAACGAAAGTACAATTTTCATTGTTTTGTGTTGAGGGAAGAGTAATGTTTTTTTGAATACTGCAATTCGGTGTGGCTTAAAGGATGCTTCTTAATGATTCCTTCGCCTGGATTTTGATGGCAAATGCGCTTGAACAGATTTGGTTAGTAAGACCCTGACCATGTCTAGGGCCCTCTGAGAAAACCTGACATCGCCATTAATTTACGTTTCTTTGCAGATGGGACGAGACCCCCACCTCCCAGGCTGCAACGCCCAAGAAGAGGATGACGTGGGAGGGGGCAGAGACCCCATCACACACGCCAGCATTGAATAGGTGGGATGAAACCCCCGGTCGAATGAAAGGGGGTGAAACGCCTGGGGGTGCTGTCACGCCTGGTCAGAGCACCAGAGTGTGGGCGGAAACGCCCGGGCATGCCACTCCAGGGGCCACCACCCCAGGCCGGGGCACTCCTGCTGTTGGGGCAACACCTGGTGGAACTCCAAGTACTCGCAAGAACCGATGGGACGAAACCCCCAAAACAGAAAGGGAAACTCCCGGACGATCGATGGGCTGGGCCGAGACCCCCGGTCGTGTGGACCGTGCTGAGGATAGCGTTCGGGACACGCCGGGCGCCAGCAAACGAAAGTCTCGTTGGGATTTGACCCCGGCAGCGGCCACTCCAGGCAATCAGACCCCCTCTGCATCTACACCAGTTTTCACGCCTGGAGCTACACCGACGGCCTTCACGCCCAAGTCGGCCATGGGCACTCCTGCTGGAACACCGTCCATGTACACCCCCTCCGGCGTGACTCCCATCGGGTCAAAAGCAATGGCCATGGCCACACCAAGTCCGAGTCAACTGATGTCGATGACACCTGAACAACTTCAAGTAGGTTTACTGCTTGTTTTTTTAGGTTTACTAATTATGTGCAACTCAAAATTAAATCGCAAACTTCACGTTGATATGTGCTGGTTTGAAGCCGAGGCTTTGTTTTTCACTTATGCATTGTAAACCTTAATTGGGTCTCGGCCTGATTAGAGATCTGGCGACACCGCGTTTGTGGACAGTACTAGTCAGGCTTTTTCGGCAACAACACTCGGGTGTATTACCCTGCGAGAAGACCTGGGTTCCTCCATGATGGTGTTGCTTCGGGACAAATAGCAGATACGCAACGTCACTTCGGTTGAGAAAAATGTGTCGAATTTTGGCTCAGGGCCAGCATCAGCGCGCCAGACCTGCATTTCGGGTCATTTTCACCCAGGACACGCATGGTTTTCTGCACCCGACCCAACACCGAACAGTGTGCTAAGTGCATTTTTCACCATCATAGGCCTGGAGATGGGAACGAGAGATCGACGAACGAAACCGTCCTCTGACCGACGAGGAGTTGGACACTATGTTCCCCGATGGTTACAAAGTTATGCAGCCCCCCAGTGGGTACATGCCTGTCCGGACCCCTGCCAGGAAGATCACGGCCACTCCAACGCCCATGGGTGGCTCCACCGGGTTCCACATTCAAGTGGAAGATCGCTCGATGAAAGGTTAGTCCCAATAAAACTTTTCTTCAGTTTACAACCTCTGCTTTTGTAGAGATTTTGGTATCTTGTGGTTGAAATTTATCATTTTCTGCAAACACCAGTAATTTTACGTTGTTACATCATCAGGCGTCACTAACGCTGTTGTTACTTCATCAGGCGTCACTAACGCTTTTGTTACGTCATTAGGCGTAACTAACGTTGTTACGTCATCAGGCATCACTGACCAGCCGACCGGAAACCTGCCGTTCCTCAAACCTGACGACATCCAGTACTTCGACAAACTGTTGGTCGATGTTGACGAGGAGAGTTTGTCACCGGAAGAGCAAAAGGAGAGAAAGATTATGAAGCTCTTGCTCAAGATCAAAAACGGAACACCTCCGATGAGGAAGAGTGCGTTGCGACAGGTACCAGGTGTTCGTCTAGCTGCAGATTGCCGCCCACTTACGTTGTAAAGATGCCACTCGTATTGGGAACTTGATGCCGATTTCGTAGTCGAGGATTATGAATGCCGTACAATCCGATAATACTCCCGAAAAAATTTGACCTCATTTTCATATGATCCAAATCAGCTTGGTTTTGATTCGGATCACCGTGGTTTGAATTCAAATCAGCTTGGTTTGAATTTGCAAAACTCACTAAAACGACCATCGCGATTTCGTTCCAGTATAGCTGTGCGTGGTAGCGTTGTGAAGCCGTTTTAATCAAACCTTTGCGCGACACCGGGTTGAAGTTGGTTTGATATCAATATTTGTTCCGTCAAGGTTGAACTGGCGATCATTTCGTTCAGCGTTCTTAAACTCTGTTCATGTTGCCTGAGAATTATTGTTTCACTTTGAATCAGTCACGTTCATGGCCATGCGCGACAACAATAGTAAATCGAACAACGAGTCAGAGAAAGCAAGTCCCGGTGGCTGTGGCCTACTCACGACAAATCAACCATAGCCGGACGTTGTTATGGTCTTCGATCTCTTTTTTAGCTTTTTTGCGTTGATTTTTAGCGATCAGTTTTTTTCTTCAAAATTAATTTCAGCGTTGGAAAGCACAAAAAAAATTTTAGTGTTCGGAAAGTTGCCTTTTTTCCAAAATGGATCCAAATGTTTGAAAAGTAGTTTTTCATTCTGTTTGTTTATCTACCACGCCTGCACGGATATCCACACTCTAATCTAAGCTGGTGATAATTGATTCAACGCGCTCAGATTAGTTAAGGCCTCCTCCACTTGTTACAGTATATATGCCCACGGCCACTGTTGCAATGACTACAAAGTAGGTGTTCGTTAACGCGGTCGTCCAATATTCTTATCGCCGACAGGTAACGGACAAGGCCAGAGAGTTTGGCGCCGGTCCCCTGTTCAATCAGATCCTGCCCTTGCTGATGTCCCCTACCTTGGAAGATCAGGAACGCCATCTGCTGGTGAAGGTAAGCAACTTTTTTGCAAAACATTTTCGAAAATGTTGTGCAACCAGCTGATTGTGTACGCCTGTCAGGGCCGCAACCAGGTGGTATTTTCTGGGTGAGACGACGAAATGGTGCAACTTGTTGTTGTACCTAACAACTCATTGTGTTTTTGCAAGTTTCGGCGGGGGGATAATTACCCCGTTCCTCCCTCTGGTTGCGGGCCTGATTTCTGTACTAGACAGTTCCAACTTCATTGAAGAAAGTGTTGGTGGATGTTCTTCTTCGTAGACATACAGTGAAAGTGGTGATATTAAAAAAAAAAATTAAAAAACTTTTTACGCTTCCGCGACAGGTCATCGACAGGATCTTGTACAAACTGGACGACCTGGTCCGACCCTACGTTCACAAAATCCTCGTCGTTATTGAACCTCTGCTCATTGACGAGGACTACTATGCCCGGGTCGAGGGCCGAGAAATCATCTCCAATCTGGCCAAGGCCGCCGGTCTCGCGACGATGATCTCAGTCATGCGCCCTGATATCGACAACATGGATGAGTGAGTTCTGTTTAGTTGGAACTTGTGGTCGACGGTAGTGTTCCCTCTAAAGAAAATTTTACCCTGGGCAAACTTTGTTTCAGCGGGCGAGATTATTTTAGGGCTGAGTCAGCTGAATTTTGAATTACACCTAGTTTTTTTCGATCACAACTGAATTCGTTTTTAGATGACCGAAAAATATCAGGTCAAGCCGGTCACAATGTTCGAAAATATAGAGTAATGAAAACTGTTACGTCGAGTTTTAATATTATTATGACACAAAAGACCGAAATGTCTCAGCGAAAAAAAACAGATTTGCACACTATCTTATCAATATACGAACAAAGTGCATATTTAATTCAAATAGCTTCTTGTTTTCGTGCTTTTCCAATGTTTGGAGAATGAGATTCCACTGTGCAGTTGGTCTGGTGGTGCTGCGCATTTGCGCAACGTAGAGGAAACATTGGTCGAGTGTTGATTGCTTTTGATCTCAACGCGATATTTTGACAAATTTGCAGCGATTTATGCCAAAAGGTTGTTGTACATTTCGCCTGTACCTGGTTCTTTCGTATAAAGCAGGGGTCTCAAACTCAAAATTCTTCGAGGGCCAAATGAGCACTTATAAGTAACCCAAGAGCCGCATTATGATACTGACGAAACAATGGCGGTAGCTGAACCTTACTAGAAACAGCTTATTTCCTGCGAAAGGTATCATGAGTTGCAGGCAAATCATTTCTAGTCGTCTCTACGTTCGTTTCAAAGGAACTTGTTCACTCGCTAGCCTAGCGCTTTCAAACACCGGCGATTAAACTAAATAACTTAAATGTTAATTGTTAAAATTTCCCGAAAAAACATCGCGGGACACACAAAATGCCCTCGTGAGTCACATGTGGCCCGCGTGTTTGAGACCCCTGGTTTAAAGAGAAATCTAAAACTTCTCATGGACCACGAGAACCCAGAACTTGAGCGTCTGAAGCAATTTCGATCACAACTCACCGATCGCGCCAGAGAGTCGATGAAGACATATGATGCAGAACTTTGTGTTCATCCTGAATTAAAAACAATTTCAGTTAACTTTGGATTTAAAGTTTTGCCTGGCGTCACAATGACATCATGGTGACGTCACACTGACAGACAAAATTTCAAGTGCAAAGGCAACTGTTTTTTGTTTGTCAGATAGCACACAAAATTCCGCATCTTATGAAGCGCACATTGAAGCCTCTACAGTGGCTTTCGCTCTAAGTAAAGGGTTTTAATGCGCGGTAGATCCTCCGTGAAAACTGTGTATGTAATCAAGTAAAAGGAACGTGATGATGGAAGTAACGTTTCAATAAAGGTAGATTTTCAACGTATATTCTGGCCTTACACAGAAGGAACTCTTCATTCCACGGTGCTAGGATTGGCGGTGAAGCAATGCGATCTAACGCATCAACTCTATTCTCGCAGATACGTCCGAAACACCACCGCCCGAGCCTTCGCCGTCGTGGCGTCTGCGCTCGGCATTCCGTCACTTCTGCCTTTCCTGAAGGCCGTTTGCAGAAGCAAGAAGTCGTGGCAGGTGAGTTTCGAACGCGTCTGTGTTGGGCGACTTCGTGAAATTTACAACTTTATGTCTAGAGCAGGGGTCTCCAAACTACGGCCCGCGGGCCAAATGCGGTCCGCGAAGCCATTTTGTCAACGATGAAAAAAATATTGTTTAGGAATAATTTGTTGATTTGGTAAAATGCAACATCCCGAAACAACCGCATTACGTAAGACGTCCGGCCCTCGCCATGTTCTGTATTAGCTTATGTGGCACTCGGACAAAAACGTTTGGAGACACCTGGTGTGGAGTATAATTAAACATTTTCAATTCATCGCTTTGTGCCACATTTCGCAGTTTTTTCAGCGTGATCAACACTGTACGGTAATGAACATTTTGGATTTGAACACTGATTCTTGTGTTGTATTTTGCTGGGTAAGCCTAACAATGTTAGGAATTTCACAAACTGCAAAAACGAGCTTACACCTCAGCTTTTAATGTAACGGAGCTGGAGCAGCGATATTAGAGAGCGCTGGAGGATAATTTTCACAGAAAAGAGCTTCAAGAACCAGAGCATCGATATTTTTATGTCTGCTCCAATGCCCTGCTGGCAACGGACACGTTTATGTTCGTCCAACTAAGACGAGTTACACAGTTGCCATGGTAGCCTGTCTCAGTTTTGCGTATCTTTTATTTCGGCTGTAATAGTGCACTTAGATATATTTGTGAAAGACGAAATCTGTTGATTTTTTTCTTGAAAAAACTTGTTTCCTTGTCACAGGCCCGTCACACAGGAATCAAAATCACTCAGCAAATCGCCATTCTCATGGGATGCGCCATCCTTCCCCACCTGAAAAACTTGGTTGAAACAATTGAAGCTGGATTGGAAGACGAACAGCAGAAAGTAGGTTTTTCTTCATCAAAATCGTTTTTTTTTCACAGCAGCTCACTGAAGCTTAGGCTTTTCATCAAGAGTTCACTAATTTTTTATTGTCCGAGCAAATAAGTGTATTCTTATGATTTTTTTTATATATTTGCCGCCTGTAACTTCGTGTCTTCACTTGCAAGGTCGTGTCTTAAATCTATCTTGTAGCAAATAAGTTTAATCTGACCATTTTCTTACATTTATGATTTTCTTATGACTTCGTGTCTTCATTTGCAAAGGTACGNACCATCACNGCTCTCGCGTTGGCCGCTCTGGCTGAAGCTGCCACGCCATATGGCATCGAATCGTTTGACAGCGTGCTCAAGCCGTTGTGGAAGGGTATCAGAACGCACAGGTAAGGTATTTTTTCCCAACTCTTCTCTGTTTTCCTCGCAACGACTTGCGATTCAACCTTTCTTGCTTACTGCATTGCAGAGGCAAAGGTCTGGCCGCGTTCTTGAAAGCGATCGGTTACCTCATCCCACTCATGGACGCTGAATACGCGAACTACTACACTCGTGAAGTCATGTTGATCCTCATTCGAGAATTCCAGTCTCCTGACGAGGAAATGAAAAAGATTGTCTTGAAGGTAAAGTCTGTTGTTTGTTTGTTTTTTTTGGCTTGTTTGGCATAAATTTGCATAGAAATTGCATAAACAGAAAAGACAATTGTTAAAATATTTCCAGAGGATTGTAACGAAGGGGACTGATCACCTTCTACAGAAAACGCTCTGCAATACGCTTTCTTTATATGAAACTGAACTGCGGGGTTTAATCTTTCCAATTAAGGGGGGTACATTGTAGTAAATGACCCTAAGAAGCACGCGCCCCCCTAACGTTGATGGTTCTGAGCAAGGTTGGTAGATACTTCATCAGCGCAACCAAAGTTTCATGCCTAAGACCAAACGTTGTTTTTCGGAAATACACTGAAGTTTTCAAGTTCGATCGATTGATTACATAACAATGATCATTATGCGTCATTAACTATATCCATTCTATGGGTTTGGAAAGTTGAACTGGATAATTTAAACTGTCAGGAAGGGAAGGGTGCTTGTGAGAGTGTTTAGGCCAAAATTCGGCCAAATTTCCAAAAGTTCTCACGAAAGACCAAACAAATCTTTGCGGCCAGACAACTTCAAAAAATGGCCAGATTTTCCCAAAAAGATTCCAACCCGTTTCACCCTCGTTCGAACTCCGCAGCATGATCCCGAAGGAGCAGCACCCCCGTTTCAAACGCCCTCCCCCCATCTGTGCATGAAGCTGATTTAAACAACACCGCTGACGTCATCAGTCCAACGCTCTCGCTCTCTGTTGTTCAGGTGGTCAAGCAGTGCTGTGCGACAGATGGTGTCGAACCCCCCTACATCAAGGCCGAGATCCTGCCTCCGTTTTTCAAGCATTTCTGGAACCACAGGATGGCGCTAGATCGGCGAAATTACAGACAGCTGGTCGACACCACGGTTGAAATTGCGAACAAGGTTAGTGAAGCTGTAGCTCGAGTTGAACTAAATTTTTTCCTGGAGTATTTTGTCTTTACTCCAATTTCTGAAAATACTTTGTTGCCGAAGTTACGACACATGTTCTGCATCTGCTCCTCTACACTATTGTCTTTCAACCGGGCTTCCGCGAGTGGTTGCCAGGGTTCCGTCGAAACAAACCGAATTTTCCTGGAACGAAATTCACAACCACAGTTCTATGCGGTTGCAGCAATACCACAGTTTCACAGCATCCAAGGATAGACACTTGGATCATTTGCATAGGGTTCCATGAGCAACGCAGACATTTGCGGGAGGTTAAGCTGCAGCAAAAAGGTTGAAAAACACTGCTTTACACAGCCTCACAGCTTTTTTGATACAAGAGAGCGTTACTTGTGCAAAGGAGCTTTAAACTACGGCTTGTCTGTTGCGCAGATGGTTTCAGTAGAACTTCAGAGGGTTTGCTCAAGATCTATGGGGTTTCGCTTAAATATCCACGATTCAAAAATCACAATTTTCGCCGTAAAATACTTATCCCATAAGTGGTAATTTCCGCAGTTTTGTCTTGGAACGATCTGTGACTTTTCGGGAATGCGACGTCATAACCATTGTGCTGTGTTGGACTCGGACTTTTGACGTGGTGCGAAGCCTTTCTTGGGTGTTTGGACCCTGTTTTTTTTCGGTCATTGACAGATTTTTTTAAATGACCGAAAAAAATTAAGTCAATTCGGTCATGATGCCTTTTTTAGTCATTAAAAATACCTGAATGCGAAGAAATGACACGTTTTAAAGCTATTTCGGAACAATAAACGAAACGTGTCAGTGTAAAGAATAAACGAAACGTCTCAGTGTAAAAAAAGTCAGGTTCCGATTCTGTTGAGCTAGGAAACGTCATCGATGATGTAATGCATGAGCGTGCGATTCTTTTCAAGCGATCCCCCCTTTTTACGTTGCAGGTCGGTTCTGCTGAGATCGTACAGCGAATCGTCGATGACTTGAAAGACGAAAACGAACAGTACAGAAAGATGGTCATGGAGACGATTGACAAAGTGAGCGTTTTTATATTTACGTCTTGCTGGTGTTAAACTCGTGTGGCACACAAGCCTGGTCGGCCAGCTCGTGTTCAATCAGAGGTTCTCAATATTTTGCTGCATATTTGCGAAGAAACTAGTGTGTGGGTCGTTAGGCACAGTGGTTCAAAAATTGGGTGAAGGAGCAGACCTCCTGGGGGTACGCAAAGAAACTCTAAGTGGTACACAAATTTTTTTAAGTTGCTTCATGACTAAATTTTTGAAGGTCAAAAAAGGTTGTGAATCACTGCTTTAGCAGATTCCTTACTTCGCCACCGTGCATTTCGTCGCGTTACTAAAGTCACAGGCAACACTTAACGTCATGTCTAGGTTCGTTTATGCGTATGAATAAATCACACGCACGTCTTACATTGTTATGTTTTTCATTTATTGTCTTAAATCCCGCGATATAGTTCGCAGTCCTAACAAAGCAGATGCAACCTTTGTGAGTCCTGTCCGTTTCAGTCGTTTTTTTCCCTTGTGCTGTGTATTGAGCGTTGCTACTGATAAAGATTCGAAACATGATTTCTGGTTGTGCTTTGTTCCGTGTTCGAACTTGCAACCTTCCTTTCCCGAACGCAACTTGATGAAAGTTCACTCGAGGTCATGTCTTGCAAATTCCACTGACGTGTCGCTGTAAACTAGCTGCCGATATTGTCGGTCGATGACGAACAATGCGCCCTTATCTCACATGAATAGCACACATTGTGACGTGACAGACAATCACTACTTTCGTGTTCAGATCCTGGCAAATCAGGGAGCGGCCGAGATCGACCACAGGCTCGAGGAACAGCTGATCGATGGAATCCTGTACGCTTTCCAAGAACAGACCACTGAAGATGTTGTAATGCTGAACGGCTTCGGCACTGTGGTCAACACCCTCGAGCGCAGGGTCAAGGCCTATCTGCCCCAGGTAAACATTGTCAAATACAGTGTAAGCAGCAGTTAGTTGCGCGTTCTTTTCAGTGGCTCATCGTCGTCGCGCAAGTTCAAAAAGTAACTTTTAAGAAGACAATACTTTTGTGTTCAAGCCGATTTCTGACTTTTATTTGTCGCAAGTACAAGAAATAACTTTAAGAAGAGAAGAAGTTGTTGTTTCAAAGATGTAAGGAAGGAACTCAGCCATCGTTCGAATTTCGATGCGATAATAGTTGTCCAAGCTTTGCCAAATTGAGTGTTGCATTGCATTTCGATGCGGCTTTTAAGCCCAACGTCATGTTCCTGCCATTAGCCTTCTTAAAATAGTTTTTGGTGACGGCAATTGGCGCCAGGCTGAAGCCTGGCTTTTGCTTCTTGCCGGGGCGGCTGAAGTGAGAACAGCAATGACGATCCAAAGACGCGATGCCCTTTCTTGGCAGTAGCATCATGGAAACGTGTCACAGACCACGTACATAATTTCCTGATCAGTTTTGCCACAAGTTTTCGACACTGATTATATGCTCGATTCACCTGCGTCACGCCCGCGTCGATGGCAAGGCGAACAGAAAGCGACAGAAGTCTGAGCGAGTCGAGAGCGACATTCGCACTCGTCTGTTCTAAGTATCAACGCAATGAGAACTCCAAGGATTCCCTCGTCTTGCTTTGTTACGTTTATTCCTCTCTTCGCACGCACGCATCACCGAGGGCGATTTGTTGTTTTTCGAAAACCGACGCAAAAAAGCCGTAACCATCTTGAAAAAAAATGCATTTTTCGTTTTTTTTCCCGCGCACAGATTTGCGGTACCGTGCTCTGGCGCCTCAACAACAAGTCGGCGAAAGTGCGCCAGCAAGCGGCCGATCTCATCGCCCGCATCTCGGTGGTCATGTTGGCCTGCCAGGAGGAGAAGCTGATGGGCCATCTCGGCGTCGTACTGTACGAATACCTGGGCGAGGAGTATCCGGAGGTTCTGGGTTCGATTCTCGGCGCGCTCAAGTCGATCGTCAACGTCATAGGTAAGCGCGCGCCGCACTGGCGGCATTACCTGTTAAACCTTTGCCCGGGTGTCTCACTGGCTCTGTCTTTTCGTCACAGATACCTATGGCTGCCGGCTGTTCTTAAGTCGACTTGAAAGGCGGGCTCCGTTGCCTGTAGCAACGCGGGTTGCGTCACCAGGCTTTGCTGCCTGCTGCAGTTCGTCACGGTCGCGTGCTCGTGTATATGGCTTTGCAATGCAGTGCTTTTTGTCTTCCACAGAAAAAAAACTGACTCTTGGGTGCATTTTGAGTAAAAAAAAACAAAAAAAAACAGAAAAAACAGAAAAATAAACGAAGAGTTCGACCTTTTTGGCATCGTTTTTGACGAAAATACTTCGGTTGTCCAGATCATAATCTTACTCTTGGGTGCATTTTCAGTAAAATAAAAACAACAAAAAAAAACAAAAAGAAACGAAGAGTTCAAACCTTTTTGCGTCCATTTTTTACGGAAAAATACTCTGTTCTAAAAAAATAAGTAGCGGGACCAGAAACAGCCACTCTTCTGAAATGCAACACATAGTAGCGTTCTCCACACGTCGAAGGTAACAATGTTGCGAGATATGGTTTTGTTCTGAATTGTCAAGGCGCAAACAGTGTTGACGTTAAACGACGATCCGATATCGTTTGAGATACTCTTCTTTTTCTTTTTTAATGTACAGCACAAGCGGTTCTGCATGGCTGCACAAGTCCACGTCACCAGTTCTCCCCGGATGATTTCCGAGCGGTAGAGGTCGCCGTTGTTTAGTTCCGGAAGCTTTTGAGCAAATGGCGTTTTAAACGCAAGAGGCTTCACAATGAAATAAGACTTGGTGGATTTGTGCAAATATTAATAACAGTTCCGTCCAATACAGAAAACACACAGCTCAAAAATTTTGCACACGCAATCGGAAGGTAGTTCAAGCGTATATCAGAGAATGGCAGCTTCGTTTACGTTCGCCTGTAGCTGATTTGCAATTGTGTTTGTTGTTTATTTTTAAACACAGTCTCTTGTGTTTTGTTGCCGCGTACAACGTCATCTTTTTATCTCTCGATGAAAATAGATACATTTGAAGAAATGCTGAACTTCTCCACACTGGGCTCACCCGTGTAGTAAGTATGCAGTGTGAGTATTGTGCTTTTTTGTCCAAGGCAGAGACGGTCGGAGTGCCTCTTTTTACTCGTTTTTTCACCCCTGGTAAATGTTTGCAAACGTGTCTTTTCCCGCTGCTGCGATCCAGTGTTTCTTTTCAACTGAAATAGAAAAAAGGCTGCCCCTTGAATTTGCGCAGAATAAAACAAAAAACAATGTAAATATTCAATTTTGCAGCATATGCAGATTTGGAAACCCCGTTTTGCCCAACCACGTCTCAAGCAAAATTCCACACGACGGCGTGCTTCAATTAACCCATCCTCTGATCGTCTCTGCTCGCAGAACAGCGTTTATTGCGTCATGTCGCGTGACGTCGTTGCGCGTTCTCTTCCGCCCGGCTGTTATTTCCTGTACGCTGCATTGCAGGAATGCACAAAATGACCCCTCCGATAAAGGATCTCCTCCCCAGACTGACCCCCATCCTGAAGAACAGACACGAGAAGGTGCAAGAGAACTGCATCGACTTGGTGGGGAGGATCGCAGACAGAGGGGCAGAATACGTGAGCGCCAGGGAGTGGATGAGGATCTGTTTCGAGCTGCTCGAACTTCTGAAGGTGGGGGCTGGTTCGGTGACCTCATCCTCTGTGTGACGTAAGAGAGAGAGCGTGTGCTTGGGTTAGTGTCCGAGTCTTAACGTGATGTTGAAGTTTTAGCACTTCAAGACCCGCGAAAGCGACGATCGTGCCAGTCGCATTTTTGGCCATAACTCGCCAGCCGCTAGAGCTAGAGTGTTGTTCAAACCCTCTATATCATTCGTATCGTTTGCTTCGGCCGTGATGTTCATTATAAGGCTATTCAGCACTTCCGCTTTTCGTGTACCAAACCCTCTAACGATCCGGAAGTCTTTTTGTTCCTATTTTTTAAAAATGGAAAGTTGTGGATTTTGGGTTTTTGTCGATGACGTCATAATGGGATTAGGTTTTTGCATGTTTGGATGGCGTCATCGGCTTCTGGGCGCCAACCCAACAAGCCGATTTTGTGGCTCAAGTTTTTTTTGGAAACTAGGCTATAATCCGAGTCTGTAGAGCCCTTGATCGGCTTGCTAGCATTTCTGGATACAAAATTATGGCTCAGGGTAAAAAATATTTTTGGTTTCTTTTTACGCGACCCTTGAAAAAACTCCCCGGCACTACCAGTGTCGCCCTTGCCGTGTGAAAAACCTTTTGCAAATGGAGTTTTTGCAGGGAATTGAATCTGGACGCAACAGCGTCGAACGGTTTGTTTTTGCTCATTTTGCTATTTTGCCGCTGAGCAGGTTAACCGGTAGCGTTCCTTGCGTCACTTCCGGCCATTGCGTAATGTGGTATGTTTCCGCTTGACTGCGCTCAAGTCATTGCAGATGTGTTGTTTTGAGGTACTGTTCCCCAAGGCGTGTTGTGTTTGTACGTAAGCCTTATGGTGGATTGCAAGTTGAAGACAACCTTTCATTTATGACGTCATAAAAGGCTTTCGTTTTTGTAAAGGTTGGCACTTCAAGTCTAACTGTGATGCGATAAATGCAATACGTTAATAGTAATACATACCGGTCTTTTCCTGCGTAACATGTAACCTCAGGAAATAGTTCTTTAGCAAACAAGTAATTGCCTGACTGGCAAGTCAACGCGAATAAGTTAACTGGGCAACAAGTACGTGAAATCTCATCCAAAGTGTGTACATTTCTACAGGATGTTCTACAAAGCACATTTCCTACATGAGATTTAGCCCCGCCCTGTAACGATCTGTGTACAAGAGCGAGGTTGTGAATAAGCGAAAAGTCGTCGCCACGGAGTGACAAATTCTTGCATCCTTGCTTGACACGCATCTAGAATTTGTTTTTCGTGGGCGTTGTTAATTTAAAAGAAAACTCGTTTTACTGTATTAGAGTAGCAGATAGTGCAAGCAACATATTGACCTGCTAACATGTAACTTCGCACTGATTGCTGGCATTTGGAAAACTATTAACACGGTGTCTAAAGATTGACGACAGCGCGGTTATTAGATCAATCACTAACATGTAGACACCCAACAAATATTTTCCTTGCGTAATAAATTTCATTAATCTCCTGACGCAAGACATACGGCATTTTCTTCAGCAAATACTGTAGCCCTAATTAATGAGAATCATGTGCTGCCTGCATAGGATGGTACCCGTTGCTTGAGCATACACAAAGCCAAAGGTGCAAAGAAGTTGCATGTATACGTCAAAAAAACACGGGTTATTTGGAATGTCAACAAGACATTTGAAGTTTACTAAATTTGTTAGTGCAGTATGATATTTTAAACAGCACTACCAGTATACCCTGTTTTCATTTGACATTTGTACGGGCGTCGCCATATTAAATTATTCATCAGCAGGGCATAATTGTTATTGATGAAACTGAAAATATTTAATTTCTTCGTTAATCAGGCTTCCGAATCCAACATCAAAGTCATATTGAAAAATCCGCTTATTTTTTCTCGCAATCATAAGACATAAAAGTTCGTTCCACCGGCGATGCACTTCGCTGCGGTTCAAAATCATTTTCCTTTATGTTGCAACATTTGCTGACTATAACGTCATAGAGACAAAGCAACATTCAAACTACGATACAGCAGAGGTTATCCGTTAACTTGCCCGGCTGCAGGACAAGCAGAATAAACTACCGAAGCCAAAGAAACCAATACTAGAATTGATTTCGTGCTACTGATTTACTTGGCTTGATTTATTACTGGACGACACTTGACTAGCAGCTGATTAATCCCCGCGAGTTCGTACGATATTCCGGGAAGGTCTTTCCAGACTTTCAAACCGTGCTGAATGGTTGACGTATGTGCAGGCGATTTATTTTCTTTTAAAATGCCCGCAGCTGACGGGTCCACTTTAAAAAATCTTCATCGTAAGACCTCGATCGCAGTGCAGCCCAAGAAAACTTGTGATTGGATCCCTGTGATAAATCAAACCAGAAACACTGCACTTAACTCGATTGCATTGCATGGTACAGCAAAGAGAAGCTGACCGAAGGGTGTGGGAGGGTGTGGCAAGTGATTCGCTGCACGGAGGCATTCGTTCGAACCTTTATATATGGTTTTTAATTATCAGGGAAGATAAACTATGTGCAGTGTTATTACCTCAGTCAGAGGAGGTATTTTAGTACAGAGGATTACACACGAAGCTGTGTTATTTTGATGTAATTAAAGTCTTGTCCTAGTGTTGGCCAATGCCTGTTTTATCTAGAGGCATTAATACTGTTTTTCAAAGTTGGCTCGCGCACTTGCGTCAGGTCGGCAACCAGGCCATTGCCCCCTCCAGAATTTGCAAAAACATGCTTACTTGATAGGTACAGTACAAGAACAAGTTGAATCATTTTGCTCCTCCCCTCCCGAAAATACCAGCTACTTGCGGCAGCCCAGGACTGCGTTAAAAGTAACACCTGGCTACTGTTTCTATCAATTCCAGGCCCACAAGAAGTCAATCAGACGTGCAACTGTGAACACCTTCGGCTACATCGCCAAAGCTATTGGACCACACGATGTGCTGGCCACGCTCCTCAACAACCTGAAGGTCCAGGAACGCCAGAACCGCGTGTGCACCACCGTTGCAATCGCTATCGTAGCGGAGACGTGCTCACCCTTCACAGTGCTCCCAGCTCTGATGAATGAATACCGCGTGCCTGAACTGAATGTGCAAAACGGTGTGTTAAAGGTGAGTCGTTGGTGCGGGTTGTCAGTGCAAGTGTTTAATCGGTTGCAAAACTTGCTGGTTTGGTGTGATGCGTGATTTCTTCAATATTTTCTCGCGATAAAGGCTCAGGCGTGATGTATGAGAAGGAAAGGTGCACCGCAAGATATCGTGCGTGATGGCTTACACGACCTTGCGTGCCGAACCCAAGTCCAGCTTGCCTGACGATTGCGCTTTGTTGACGTAGTGCTGACTTGCAATGGCGTAGCCAGTCCAAAATTGGGGAGGGGGCAAAATTTTCCATTTTAGGCCAGCACCAGTATTTTGTTTGGGATACCGCCTCTCAAAACACGCACTGACTAAATATTCTAAAATTTTTTTGGGGTCATTGCCCCCTGGCTACTCTATGCTGACTTAAAGTGTTTCGGACGTTTTCTTTGGATTTAGTGTTTTAGGCCTCACTTAGAGGGTTCCTACAGAATCTAGAAAAATGCGGTAAAAACTTTGCTTATTTTCAAACCTGGAAAAGCTTTGAAAAAACTTTTATTTGTGTGTTAGTATGAAAATATTTAATAATTTTCCAGACTTGATCTTTTGACATGCATTCTGATAATGCTTCAAGCTGATATTTTTGAACAGATTAATAATTTCACTTTCACCGTGTTAATTATTATAGTGCTTGTGTTTGACCTGGGTGTGTCATTCGGAAAAGTTTAAGTCTGGAAAAAGTCTGAAAATTTATGTTCAAAACTGCGTGGGAATCCTGAATTGGCCTTTGCGTCGAACACCGGCTGATTTGTCTTTTTTTTCGATTTCGATACTGTTGTATTGAGAGTTTTGTTTGAATGTTTTTTTTTTCAGGCCATGTCTTTTCTCTTCGAATACATTGGCGAGATGGGCAAAGATTACATCTACGCGGTGGTACCCCTGTTCGAGGATGCGCTGATGGAGCGCGACCTGGTCCACCGACAGATCTCCTCGGCAGCCATTGGCCACATGGCCCTGGGGGTGTTTGGGTTCGGTTGCGAGGACGCTCTGAACCATCTGATCAACTATGTCTGGCCGAACATCTTCGAAACATCGCCTCACGTGATCCAGGTCAGACGGCTGTTGTTTAGCGACGGGGTCACGCGCAGATGACTGTTGCTTAGAGATGGCACGGGCCAGCACTTTTGCAGCCCGGCCCGCCCGGAGCTAACATGAAACTGCCCGGACCGGCCCGTTCTGCCAAACTACAACATATTTTCT